>ERZ1106952.79-NODE-79-length-74647-cov-34.701161_pt1 | contig 74647 bp, 70 predicted proteins | sample MGYA00403677_ERZ1106952 | MGnify/ENA primary metagenome ERZ1106952 (study PRJEB35170, sample SAMEA104062415) | human gut metagenome | biome: human gut; feature: human-associated habitat; material: faeces | place: Denmark | collected 2012-05-14 ... | reverse complement strand
CGCCTATTCAATATAGACAACAATCCTTAATAAGTGTAATATCTAATTAGATTTTATTCTTAGTCCAACTTTTGGGGTTAAGTTCAAAAGGTATCCTTTTTAATTGAGTTAGTTTCTTCTAAGAAGAAGTAAAGCCCTTTTCCTAAAACGAGAAAAATTTTGAAAGCCAAAAGATGCATGGAGAATATTGCTAATAAGATTATTAGCACCTTCAGCGGGGCCATTAGATATATTAGAATAGCCTTTATGCATAGATAAAGTATGAGCGATACCAATTTTCCATTTATCATATGTATTAGCAACTTGAATTAATCGATAATCATTAGATAGACGTAAATTATCGATGATGAATTGAATGGATTTCATTGCAGATTTGAAGTATTGATTTTTAGGTAAATTATAAACCTCTTGTAAATTAGTATAAGCATAATTGAGAGAAGGATTCATTTTAACACATTTAAATAATAATTCAAAAATTGGACATGAAGCATTTAATTTATGAGAAGTAAAAATTTTAGAAGAAGGTATCAAAGAAGATTTGCATAAAAATAATTTCCAATGAGAAGACATAAATTTTTTTTCAATAGAATCATCAGGTAATGATTTCATAACAGAACATCTAATAGAATTAGTAACTCTATTTAATTGAATGACAATATGAAATAAATCAATAATATGATCAGCTTTAGGAAAATATTTATTTTTAATAGTAGCGTACCCATCATACATATCAGAAACAAAATATTTAACGTTTTTAAGTTCGTTTTGAGGTATTTTACTAAAATAATCATCAAGGTAAGCTAGTTGTCTATTTTTAATAATATCGACAATTTGCTTGGTTTCCCAATCAACTAAGATACAGCAATATATATTATCATTATCTTTAGAAAAATAAAATTCATCAATACAAAGAATTTTTGGCAATTTTAATCTCTTAACATCAGCAATATCTTTATCAAAAATATTAATAATAGTTGCAATACTAACATGATAAGTAGAGGCGATTTTGTCAAAAGTTGTAGTAGTATAAAAACTATTAATAATTAATTTTTTGACATAATTTGAAATACAACCATATTTTGGAACACCTTGAATGGATTTATTAAAAGTTTTGTTACAATTAGAACAATTAAAACGAACCATTTTAATTCTCAAAACATCATTCTTATGCTCATTAATACTACAATTAATATTTTTAAAATAATATCCTTTAATAGTAACGTTATTTGAACTATTACAAAAAGGACAAGGTATTTTATCAGTACTTTGTTCTAAATAATAAACAAAACCTACATCAGAACAAATAGGATTAATATCAGTAGGCTTAAAATTGTTTGGATTAATTCCAAACATAGATGTAATTGTGCTAGAATTCATTTGGTAACCTCCTTATAAAAATGTCATTTAGCAATTACATTTTAAAGTGGTTACCTTTTAAATTCTCTTAAAATCTCTGGGGTCAAATATTTTAATAATTTTTTTTCAAAACCCCACTTTATTTAAGAGAGCCAAATAAACTCCTATGTTGAATCCATAAATGGATAAACTAAGGAGTTTTTTGATTGAAAAAAATATATTTTAGTGACAAATTAAATTCGGTTATAAAATTAATGGATTGAAAGAAAATTTGATTTAGTGATATATTAATAGGAAAAATAAATATTCAAATAAAAATAAAAAGTTTAAAATATAAAAAATATATCATATAATAAAAGTAGGAATTATCCTACTTTTATAGAAAGGAGCTTTTTATGGATACATATATAGAACAAGCAAAAGTGATGCCAAAAGGACAAATTACTATTCCATTAGAAATTAGAAAATTATTAGGACTTGGAATCGGTGATAGAGTTTCATTTATTGTAAATGGTGATCAAGTTATATTAGCTAATTCTACAATTTGTGCTTTAAAATTATTGCAAATTGAAATGAAAGGAGAAGCTCAAAAAAATGGTATCTTAAACGAAGATGATGTTCAAAAACTATTAGAGGAAAATAGATGAGAGTATTTTTAGATACAAACATTATATTTTCAGCTATTCTCTTTCCAAATAGTATTCCTGATAAAGCTTTTCAAAAAGCTTTAAGTTTTCCTAATGTTGCTATTACTTGTGATTATGTTTTAGAAGAATTACAAAGAACATTTTCAAAAAAAATTTCCTAATAAAATCGACTCACTTAATCATTTTCTTGTGACACTTGCACAAAATATAATTATAGTAAAAGTTTCTTATGAAACTAATGATATATCTTTAGACATTAGAGATGATAATGATAAACCAGTTTTAAGAGCGGCTTTAGAAGCAAAGGCTGATATATTGATAACAGGTGATAAAGATTTTTTAGAATTTAATATTTTAAATCCTATTATAGTTAAAGCATCTGATTTTTATTATAAATATTAATATTTATTTTAATTCTTCTATATAATGGATATAATCAAGGCAACTTAAAGCCTTGATTATTTCTTTATAATTTTTAAATCCTTTTTTATTTATTATGCTAATAGAAATAGTATAAACACTTAGTCCTGAACCTATATATGCATTATTTAATTCTATATCATCTATAACTAGACCTAATTCTCTTATAGTTGTTACAAAATTTTGTAAATAAGTTTTATTATTTAATTCTAATTGTCCTTCAAAATGATTTTTTAATAATGATTCAAGGCTTGGTAAAATTGATAAAGTTAATAAAAGTATAATAAATAATATGAATGATAAAATATACAATTCTTTTCCTATTACTAAGCCGATTAAACAACAAAACCATAAGGCAGAGGATGTTGTTAACCCTTTAATTTGTTTTAGAATCAAATAATATTGAATTTCCACTTAACATAATTGAACTAATGATTGTAGCGGCAGATAAAAGAGGTAATTTTAATAATTATCGCTTCATCAAAAATCATTGCTACACAAGCTGTTAAGCCATTTGTGATACAAAGAAAAGTATTTCAAACATCGTGATCATATGTAGGTGCTAGATATACAACGAAATTATTTTCTATCGTTCAAACATGAAAAATAAACAACATTAACGTAGATCGTTATTTTGATCATGTATTAAAAAATATTAATAATGAACAAATAGAAAATTTATTACCATATTCATCAAAAATCAAAAATAAAATTGGATAAGAGTTGAATTCCCACATGGTGGAATTTGGCGGATTAAAAAAGCAGTAGCAAGTGTTTATTAACATTATTGTTACTGCTTTTCTTTTATGATGGTGTAAAATTTTGACGTATAATTAAAATGAAAATAATATTAATAATCAAGAAAATCAAAGAATAAGGCTATATGAACCTGATGGAGAAGAAGTAGGTGCTGATTATGGTTATTTAGAAGATTATGATGATTAAATATATATAGAAATAAAAAATGAAAATAAAAAAAACATTCTCATTAATTAAGAATGTTTTATAATATCCTTTTGGTGGAGCTGACGAGGATCGAACTCGCTACCTTCTGAGTGCAAATCAGATGCTCTCCCAGATGAGCTACAGCCCCATGTATATAACAGGATTTTTTTATCCTGGGATAGTCGATAAATGGTCGGGAAAACAGGATTCGAACCTGCGACCCCCTGATCCCAAATCAGGTGCACTACCAAGCTGTGCTATTTCCCGAAAATTAAGTGGCGCGCTAGGCAAGAATCGAACTCGCAACCCCCAGATTCGTAGTCTGATACTCTATCCAGTTGAGCTACTAGCGCAAGCTTATATAATATACTTTATATTTTGCTAAATGTCAACTGTTTTAAAATAAGAAATTGCAAATTTTTTGGAGGTTCCTGTCGGATTTGAACCAACGATCACTGAGTTGCAGTCAGTTGCCTTGCCAGCTTGGCTAAGGAACCACCTATCTTGTTTTCGCAAGTATGATTGTAGCAAATGAGCAAACAAACTTCAATAAAATATTTAAAATTTTGAAAAATATTTTAAAGTTGTTAGTTTAGCTTAATTAATACAATAAATTAAGCAATATTATTATATGAAAAATATTTTGTTAATTTACAATATTTGCTATATTATTAATATATGAAATCATTACGTTATTTATTTAGAATTGGTCCTGGACCATCATCATCACATACTATAGGTCCTAAAAGAGCTTGTGAATATATATTAAAGTTATATCCAAATAGTAATAAATTTATTGTTAATTTATATGGATCATTAGCTTTAACTGGTAAAGGTCACTTAACTGATTATATTATAAAAAAAACATTAGGAGAAAACAGGACTATTGTTAATTTTGATATTAATAAAAAAGTTTTACATCCTAATACTTTTGAAATATTAGCTTATCATGATAATGAATTATTAATTAATCAATTATTTATTTCTTTAGGTGGTGGAGCATTGAGTATTGATAATTTAGAAGAAGATATTTATCCATTTAAAAATTTTTATGAAATAAAAGAATATTGTAAAAAAGAAAATATTTCATTAAAAGATTTTGTTTATCGTTTTGAAGATGAAAATATAAAAGATTATTTATCTTTAATTTATGATAAAATGTGTGAATCAATTCATAATGGTTTAACTGCTAGTGGTGAATTACCAGGTGGATTACATGTTTTAAGAAAAGCAAAAAGTTTAGCTGTTAATAAAGATAATGAATCAAGTGATATTACTCGTATGAAAAAAGTTTCTTCTTATGCTTATGCTGTTAGTGAAGAAAATGCTAGTGGTGGGACAATTGTTACTGCTCCTACATGTGGCTCTAGTGGTGTTTTGCCAGCTGTTTTATATTATTTACAAAATGAAAAAAATTTTTCTAAAGATGAAATTATTGATGCTTTAGCAGTAAGTTCAATTATTGGTAATGTTATTAAACAAAATGCTTCTATTTCTGGAGCGTTTGCAGGTTGCCAAGCTGAAATTGGATCGGCTTGTTCAATGGCAAGTGCCGCTAATAGTTATTTAAATGGGGCTAGTATTGATGAAATTGAATATGCTAGTGAAATAGCAATGGAACATCATTTAGGCTTAACTTGTGACCCAATTAAAGGATTAGTACAAATTCCTTGCATTGAAAGAAATGCTGTAGCAGCATTAAGAGCAATGGATGCTTGTTTACTTGCTTCTTTTTTAACTAGCTCAAGAAAAATATCTTTTGATACTGTGGTTGAAACTATGTATCAAACTGGTTTAGATATGGGAAAAGATTATAAAGAAACAAGTTTAGGTGGTTTAGCTAAAAATTACCATGAAAAATAGCCTTCCAAAATTGAAAGGCTATTAAATTATTTATTATTAATAATTTTTTCTAATTTTTTATCATTAATTTTTTGATAAATTTTATATATAAAATATAAAGGTATAGAACATAAACAACAAATTAATATTACATAATATGGAACCATATTGGTATATGCTCTTACTTGAGACCACATAATAACAACATCATCATTTGCATCTCCAAAATCATTCATGACTGCACATCTTTTAATAGTGTTTACTGAAGGATATTGTGCTTCTAATGTATTAAGATAATATTCGTCAAATGGATAAATAACGCTTTCTTTACCTTCTGGAAGTAAATCTTTGAAATAATGAGATAAATCATAACTTTCATCTAGTGGAGAATCTTCTTCACTTACTTCTTCAAAATATTCTTCATTTGTTGGTAAATTACCTTGAGAATCTTTAATACATTGATAAAATTTATTGTTATAATGAACCATTGAAGCATCAATTAATTCATTATTATCATCATAAACAGCATAATATTCATCATCATTATAATATTCAGTAGCACCATACCATGGAGCGATTGTGTTAAAGACATCTTCACTAGCAATAAATGATGTATAACCAATATAATTCATATTAGCAGCAGCATATACTGGATCTGAAAGGAAATTGATAAATGCATAAGATAAATCTTTATTTGATCCTTTTGGTAAACACCAAGCATCATACCAAATATTACTTCCTTCAAGAGGAACTGTATAATATAATTCTTTTTCGTTTGATGAATATGCTTCATTGATTGAATAAACAGCATCACCAGACCAAGCTAAATTCATTTTAATTTTTCCATCGATAATATCATTTTTGCCTGAATCAACTTCAAAACCATAAATATTGTTTTTTAAGGAAGATAATTCTTCTTTAACTAATTTAATATCTTTTTCACCATGTCTATCAAATACTTCTTGTAATATTTTTGAATAAGCATCTAAATATTCATCATATTCTTCTTTAGATAAATCTTCTTCTTTTCTTCCATTTAATAATTCATTTCTACGACTATCTAATTCATCTTTATAAGCATGAAGAATACCTATAACATAAGTATCTCTCATAGAATTTTTAATAGATGCATATTTATAATAATCTGTATCCCAATAAACATCCCAAGAATAAGTATCTTCTTCTTTAACAAAATTAGGATCATAAATAACACCCATAGTGCCCCACATATATCCAGCGGCATAATCACCTAATTTCTTTTTGTTTCCATTTTCATCAAGAACAGATGCTTCCATATTATCAAGAGTTGTTTTAATGTTTTTAGCGGCATATTTATTATAAACATCTAATTTAGTAGAGTCCATTTTTTCAAGTTTATCTTCATTAATTAATCTTTGAATCATGTAATCTGAAGGACATATTAAATCATAATATCCTTCATTTTGTAAATTCATTTGATTATACATTGTTTCAACTGTATCGAAAGTATAATAATTTACTTTAACATCATATATATATTCAAATAAAGCAATTAAATCAATATAGCCTTCTTCTTCATCAAAAGTTGAAGAAATATAATCTTCACAATTATAAATAGTTAATGTTTGTCCTTCAAAGCCAGATACTTTTTCTGGTAATTCGTCTTTGTAATAAGAAGGTATTTTATTTTCTTCTACTTGTTCACCACAGCTTCCTAAAGTAAGAAGTGAAAGAAGACATAAAGTAAATATTTTATTTTTGTTCATAATCTTAATTTCCTTTCTTGGCTAATTTAGCTTGTGTTCTTTTTGAGTGAATATTGTTAACAATAACAATAGTGACCGCTAATAAGAAGATAAAAGTAGTTAACGCTCTTACTTCTGGTGGCATTGGCCTTTTTGAAAGAATTTTTTGAACATATGTTGATAATGTTTCAAAACTTGGTTCTTTTAAATATTGAGTAATAACAAAATCATCTAAAGATAAAGTTAATGAAAGCATAAATCCTGATAATATTCCAGGTAAAATTTCTGGTAATATTACTTTGAATAAGGCTTTTCTAGGAGAAGCTCCTAAATCTAAAGCAGCTTCATAAATGTTTGGATCCATTTGTTGTAATTTAGGTTTAACAGATAAATAAACAAAAGCTACAGTTAAAACTACATGACCTACAAGTAAAGTAAAGAATGTAAATTTACCACCTGTAATAGTAACAAATAAAACTGCTAATGATAATGCCATAACAATTTCAGCATTAACAACTGGTAATTGTGTTATTGTTTCGATTGTTTTCTTATATCTTTTAGAACTATAAAATGTTCCTATTGCACCTAAAGTGCCAATAATTGTTGATACAATAGCAGAGACAAACGCAATTAAAATTGTATTACCAATTGCTACCATTAAATCTTGATTAGTAAACATTTTTCCATATAATTCAAAAGTAAAACCACTCCAAATACCAATAGTTTCTGAAGAAGTGAAAGAGAATATAATTAAAACGAAAATTGGTAAATACATTAAAAATAACATTAAATATATAAAACCTTTAGCTAAAATTTTCTTTACCATAATGAAGTCCTCGCATTTTCTTCTTTAGAGAATTTATTTGTAACAAAAACACTTATACCAATTAATAAAAGCATTATTAAGGCCATAAATGAACCGAAATTCCAATCGTTTTGATTGAAATATAAATCAATATATGAACCGAATAAAACAACATTGTATTCAGATAATAAATCAGAAATAACATAAGAAGAGATTGTTGGCATGAAAACCATTGTTACTCCAGATATAATTCCAGGCATAGTCATAGGAATTATTACTTTTGAAAAAGTTTGAAATCCATTAGCTCCTAAATCATAACTTGCTTCAATTTGACTCTTATCCATCTTTAACATTGTTGAATAAATTGGAAGAATAACAAATGGTAAATAGTTATAAACTAAGCCAATAATTGTAGCTAGTTCTGGATGTGTACCTCCACCTATTCCCATCCAAGTTAATAATTCTCTAGTAGCGCCAGTTCTAATAACAAAATTAATCCACATAGGCATTATAAATAATAAAACGATAACACGATTTTTATTATATTTTTTATTAGCTAAGATATATGCTATTGGATAACCAATAATTAAACAAAGAGCAGTATTTACAATTGCAAAGACTAATGAAATCAATAATACATTTACATTAGTCATGTCAGAGAAGAATTTTCTAAAATTATTAAATGAAATACCTGCTTGTCCTTTGTCTGTAAATGCGTAGAACACAATTAATAAAATAGGTACTACAACAAAAAATAATAGAAACAATAAATAAGGAATAGAAAGATATTTTCTTTGAAATCTAAATTTCATATTTTTTAATATCTCCTTTTAATTTTAATTTTATCTTACTTGGATCAATAATAATTGAAACTATATCACTTTCATTCCATGTCCATTCATTATCAACAACGAAATCTTCTTCATCCTCGGTTCTAACAATATATTGATAATGGTCTCCTTTATAAACCATTTGAATAATTGAGCCACTTATATTTCCTTCATCAATTTTATCTGACATTTGGACATCTTGCATATCAACATTAACTATAACATCAGCATCATTTAAATCATATTTTTTATTATCTTCACCAATTAAATAACCTTCTTCATCTAAATGAGAATTTTTAAGTAATTTTGTTAAATCACATTCCCATTCAGCACCAGCAAAAACAACTTTATTATTTTTATTAATATAAGCATCATCATAAACATTTGTAGAAATTTCTCTACGCATAATATGAATGTTATTAGGTAAAACATTAATAGAAACTAATTGTTCTTGAGGATAAGATTCTGTAGTTTGGGCTATAACTTCATTTTTACCAACCATAATAACATATTGATAATGAATTCCTTTAAATATTTTAGATTTGATTATTCCATCAACAATACCTTTACCAGGTTCACCTAAAATGATATCTTCTGGTCTTAAAACAACATCAACTTTTTCATTAATAGGGAAATCATCAACCATTTTAAATAAATTATTTAATATTTTAACATTATGATCTTTAAAAATTGTGCCTGTATAAATATTAGATTCACCAATGAAATCTGCAACAAAAGCATTTTTAGGTTCATCATATATTTCTTTTGGTTTACCAACTTGTTGGATAATACCATCTGCCATAACAACAATTGTATCTGACATTGTTAATGCTTCTTCTTGATCATGAGTAACATAAATAAATGTAATACCTAATTTTTTATGCATTTCTTTTAATTCAAGTTGCATTTCTTTTCTCATTTTTAAATCTAATGCACCTAAAGGTTCGTCTAAAAGTAAGATTTCTGGTTCGTTTACTATTGCTCTAGCAATTGCAATTCTTTGTTGTTGACCACCTGATAAAGTAGCTATATCTCTATTTTCAAAGCCTTCTAAGTCAACTAACGCTAAAGCTTTTTGAACTTTTTTAACAATTGCATCTTTACTTAAATGAACCATTTTAGTTTTTTCTTCACCGTTTTTATCTTTATAAGTATAAGGTACTTTTTTGATATTTAAACCAAAAGCAATATTGTCAAAGACATTTAAGTGTGCAAATAGAGCATATCTTTGAAATACTGTATTAATAGGTCTTTTGTATGGAGGAAGATGCGCGATGTCTTTCCCGTTTAATAATATTTTTCCACTTGTAGGAGTATCAAATCCTGCAATCATTCTTAAAGTAGTAGTTTTACCACAACCTGAAGGACCTAAGAAAGTTACAAATTCACCTTTCTTAATTTTTAGATTAAAGTCTTCGACAACATAAGTTTCTGAGTCATCAAATTTTTTAAAAACATTTTCTAATTCGATAATATAATCTTTTTTTTCTTCCATATTAATTCTCCTTTACTTAAATTAGAAATTTGGTGGACTTGAAATCCAAATAATTTTTGCATTTGTTGATGAGGTATTTTTTAGATAATGCGTTTTACTTGATGAATAGTAAAAAGATTCACCTTTTTTACATTTAAATTTTTGATTATCTAAACAAACCAAAATGCTTCCTTCTAGAACAAAACCAAATTCTTCTCCCTCATGGGGATAATCGTGTGGCGTTTCTTGATTAGGGTATAGGTTTAGTAAAATTGGCTCCATTTCATTTTTTTGAGCGTTTGTAATTAGCCAAGTAATTACTCCATATTCATTATTTTTTGAAAAATAGTCTTCTTTAGTAAAAACAATTTTTTCTGAAATAGTATCGCTAGAAAAAAATTCATTTAAATTAGTTCCTAATACATCAAGAATATCTACTAATGTAGCAATAGAAGGGGAAGTGAGATCATTTTCTAATTGGGAAATATAACCTTTTGTTAAATCACATCTTGAAGCAAGTTCTTCTTGAGTTAAATTATTTAAGGTACGAAGATTTTTAATTTTTTTACCAATGTTAATCATATAACCTCCCTTTGGTTTGATGTTTTTAAGAATTAAGTTTAATTTCACTAAACTTCAAACGAAAATAATAATATTTTTTTATTATATGTTTGTCAATAAAAAATTATAAAATATATTAAATTAATTATTTAGTATTATTAAACTTTTATTTTTTAAATTATATTATTTGTTTTTTTCAATGGTTAATTTATAATTATGTATGTTTTGAAAGGTAATATTTATGAATAGAAAAAAACAATATTCTTTAATTTCAAATTTATTAATTGCAGGCATGGAACTTGGAGCGTTACTTCTTTGCTTTATTTTTGAATGGCCTAATACTTTTAAATATTACACGACAATTAGCAATGTTTTTGCTGGTATTTCCTGCTTTTTATTAGCGTTATATCAAATTATTAATTATAAAAACAGTAAAGAGATACCTTATTTTGTAATAATTTTTAAATATATTTCTGCTTGTATGTTAAGTGTTACTTTTTTAGTTGTATTATTTGTTTTGATTCCTGCTAGTGGAGATATTAATGAAATGATTAGATTATTATTTTCTCCTAAATTATTATTTCATCATACTTTATGTCCTATTTTATGTATTATTTCTTTTGTATTTTTTGAAAATGAATATAAAATAGAAAAAAAATCTATTTTTTATTCATTAATTCCTACTCTTTTATATGCGATAATTTTTATCTTTTTAAATGCTTTTAATATTGTTAGTGGCCCTTATTTCTTTTTAAAAGTAAATAATCAACCTATTTATATGTCTATTTTTTGGTTTGCTATTATTATGTCTGGAGCTTATGGAATATCAACTTTATTATGGTTTTTAAATAAAAGGGGAAATATATGCAAATCTTAAATGTTCAACAATTAAAAAAAGAATTTGGTGATGAAATATTATTTGAAAATGTTTCTTTTTCTATTAATGATAATGATAGACTTGCTTTAATAGGACCTAATGGAAATGGTAAATCAACTTTAATAAAAATCTTATTAGGACAAATAGATAAAACAAGTGGAGATGTATCTTTTGCTAAAGGCACTACTATTGGTTATTTATCTCAAGATGTTATTTCTAATGTAGATAATACTTTAAATGATGAAGTTTTATCTGTTTTTAATGATTTAATATTACAAGAAAAAAACTTAAATGATTTAGAAAGTATGATTTCTAATGATCCTAATAATTTAAAATTGATTGATGAATATGGAAAAAAACAAAATGATTTTTTAGAAAAAGGTGGGTATAATTATCATTATTTAATTAATATGATGTTATCAAAATTTGGCTTTCATAAAAATGATTTAATTAGAAAAATATCTTCTTTTTCTGGTGGAGAAAGAACTAAAATTGCTTTTGTAAAAATATTGTTAATTAAGCCTAATTTGCTGATACTTGATGAACCAACTAATCATCTTGATTTATCAACGATTGAATGGCTTGAACAATATTTAAAATCATATCAAGGAGCGTTATTATTCGTTAGCCATGATAGATATTTTATTGATGCTTTAGCTAATAAAATAGTAGAAATTGAAAATAAAACTTCTTCTTTTTATAAAGGAAATTATTCTTATTATATTGAAGAAAAAAAATTAAGATATACTCAACAATTAAATGCTTATAATAATCAACAAAAAGAAATAGCACGTTTAAAAAGATTTATTGAATATTATATGCCTAAACCTCGTTTTGTTAATAGGGCTAAAGATCGTGAAAAAAAACTCGAGCATATGAAGTTGATTGATAAACCATTACAAGAAAAACATAATTTAAAATTATCTTTTAATGGTGAAGTTTATGAAGGTAAACAAATTTTAGAAGTTAAAGATTTATCAATTGGTTATGATAAACCATTAGTAAGTGATATTAATTTTACTATTTATGGTAAAGATCATTTAGCTATTATGGGCGATAATGGATGTGGTAAGACTACTTTATTAGAAGCTTTAATTTCTCATCAACATGTTTTAAATGGTACTATTAAATATCTTAGACCAGTAAATATTGGTTATATAAAACAACATCAAATTGATTTAAATGGTGAATTGACAGTGTTAGAAGAAATGAAAAAAGATTTTCCTTCTTTAGGAGAAAAAGAAATTCATAATCATTTAGGCAAATTTAATTTTGATTATGATGATTCAAATAAATTAGTTAAATATCTTTCAGGTGGAGAAAAAACTAGATTAGTTTTATCAAAAATTATGTTAGAAAATTATGATTTATTATATTTAGATGAACCTACTAATCATTTAGATATGGTAACTAGACAAGCATTAATTAATGCTTTAAAAGATTATCAAGGCACAATTATATTTGTTAGCCATGATCGTTATTTTGTTGATGAAATAGCTAGTCATGTTTTATATATTTCTAAACATGTTCCATATTATATTGAAGGTAATTTTGCTACATTTAAAGAGCAAGAAAGTAAATTATTAATGTTAAGTGATGATTTAGAAGATGATAAAGAAGAAAAGAAAATAGAAACTAAAGTTGTTACTAATAAAAAAAGAAGTCCACTTAAATTAGAAGAGATGATTTCTAAATTAGAAAAAGAAATAGATAAAATTAAACAAGACCAATTCTTAGAAGAAAATTATATGGATTATAAGAAAATGTCTGAATTAGATGCTAAATTAAAAAAACTAAATGAAGAACTATCTTCATTAGAAGAAGAATATTTATCTTTATAAGAAAATTATTGTTGAATAGTAAAATTTTTAGTGCTATTATATTTAAGCTAAGGAGATGAAATTATGCTTATTGATGAAATAAAAAAAGCTAATGTAGAAGCAATGAAAGCTCGTGATAACACTGCTAAAGGTATCTACAGCATTATTATGAATAAGTATATGCTTTTATCTATTGAGAAAAAACAAAAAGGTGAAGAAGCTACAGATGTAGATTTAATCACTATTATTTCAAAAACCTTAAAAGAATTAACTGAAGAAAAAGAAAGTTATTTAAAAGTTAATAACCTTGAAAAAGTTAACGCAATAGCTCACCAAGAAGAATTAATATCTAAATATCTTCCAAAAATGTTAACTGAAGAAGAAATTAGAAAAGAAATATCTACTCTTGATGATAAATCTTTACCTAATATTATGAAACATTTCAAAACAAATTTTCAAGGTAAAGTAGATATGGGCTTGGTCTCAAAAATAGCTAAATCCTAGCTATAACCTTAGGGGTGTCGTACAATGGTAGTACAGCGGTCTCCAAAACCGTTAACGCGGGTTCGATTCCTGTCACCCCTGCCATTATGATTATTAACATCGATATAATATCGGTGTTTTTTAATTATAAAAAAATATATTTAACAAATTTTGTGTGTATGTCAAAATTTTACACCATCATAAAAGAAAAGCAGTAACAATAATGCTAATAAACACTTGCTACTGCTTTTTTAATCCGCCAAATTCCGCCAGGTAAGAATTCAACTCTTAATCAATTTTATTTTTAATTTTTGATGAATATGGTAATAAATTTTCTATTTGGTCATTATTTATATTTTTTAATACACAATCAAAATAACGCTCTACATTAATGTTGTTTATTTTGCATGTTTGAACGATAGAAAATAATTTCGTTGTATATCTAGCACCTGCATATGATCCAGATGTTTGAAACACTTTTCTCTGTATCACAAACAGCTTAACAGCTTGTTCAGCAATATTGTTAAATATTTCAACATAACCATTATTAACAAAAGTAAATAAACCATAGTCTTTAAAACTATCACATTCAACTACTCCTTGATAATTTTTAAGCCATTTTGCTGTTTTATATATACTTCTGCTTTCTTGAAAAGAGTAATTCTAATTTTTTTTATAAAAACTGCTTGTATAAACATAACTTTGCTTCCTATGTTTGTTTGCTTCATCTTTTTTGGAAACAACTAATGTCGTTTCATCACTATGAATAACTTTGTGTTTATTATTGAGCAAGTCATTTACCACTTTATCATATATATGTTTTAATATATTTGATATTTTTGCCATATAATTTGCTAAATTTTGTTTAAGCCAATATTATTAGTTATATGTTTTGCTAAATGTTCAAATGGTATCCCTAATTCATACTTATTATAAGCTATATACGCTGCTAACGAAGAGGAAAGAATGCTTCCATTTAATGGTTCTTTTGCTATTGGATAATATATTTTATTGTCTTCTTTATTATAATGTGGATATTTTTTATTTACTTTAATGATTATTTTCTTGTGCTTTTGTCATAAATAAAAACCGCCTCCTATTTCTAGAATAGCGATTTATTATTTTTTTGTAAGTGTATTAAAATTTGACGTTTAAGCAAAATCAGGACTTCTTCTCGTTGCTTCTTTCTGATGACGAGATTAAGAAAGAAGTTCTCGGCATCTTTGTCAGCGAGATTTACAAGAGTTTGAGAGAATATAAATAATCCAAACCAACCAAAATGCACCTAAAAACGCAGGATGCGTTTTTGCATAATGGGAGAGCAAAGAGGTATTAAAAATGAGTAAAAAGAAACGAATTGTGGGAGCTTCTCGCAGTTAAGGCATTTTTATGTAGCATAGAATACTCTTAGAACATTGCTTTTAACAAAATTTTATTTCTGTTTCTTTTTACGGTAGGCAAGAGGAGTTATGCCGTATTCGTTTTTGAATGCTTTTTGAAAATGAGACTGACTCGAAAAGTAAAAAAAATTGCTTATGTCGGCAATCGACTTATTGGAATAAGCAAGCAGTTGTTTCGATTCCTGCAATTTTGCTTTTATGATATATCGGGCAATCGTTTCGCCCGTTTCTTTTTTGAACTGTTCCATAAACATTGAACGGCTTTTATTAACGTGTTTCAAAACGTCGTCAACGCCTATGGGTTGGTTTGTGTGAGTTTTAATAAATTGCAGGGCGGAATATACTTCGTTGGAATATGCTTCTGGATGCTTTTGGTCGGCAACTCTTTGTGCAAAATCTATAATGGCATTATACCGTAATTCATTGACCTGATTGACTGAAATACAACGTTCACATTCTTGCGTATAAAGATCTATGAGCTGATATGTTTGCTCTATATCGAGATTGCCTTTAATCGCACCGACCTTACCGACGAGGGCTATAAATCCTATAAAAATATTCTTCGATTGACGAAGCGCATCGTCGGCAAGTTTGCCTTCGGGAGTAGGGGCGTTGGCAACCGTTTTGAAAAAAGCCGCAAGTCCTTCCACATCGCCGTTTCTGACATAACTCAAAAGCCGCTGTTCAAGATTATAAGTGCCGTGAATAAAGTCATCTTCTTTCCAAATTTCTTCGGTGTGCTTTTCGTGAATCTTGAAATCGTTATTGTGAAGATTAAAGAAATCGACAACCGATATTTCTTCTTTATTGATTAAATAGTGTACAAGACAAACGAAATTGAGAAACTTGCTGTACGATATGCGCGGAATACTACCGAAAAATTCTTTCAGCAAATCAAGCTCGTTCCAATCAAGATTATGTTCGTGAATTACGGACGCAAAAAGATCGTCTGTAATTTTTTTATTTTTGAACGGTCCTATTAAGATAAGAATTTTTCCGTCGGTTGTTTTAATTGCACCGTAAAGTCCTGCATAGCCAGAAACAAGCGAAGGATTGCTTTCGCTTGTAACTTTATTGGCAATGTGGCGGAAAACTTTTTTATAACCGAGATAAGAACAATTGAATTCTATGACTTCGTTTTTGTCATTAAAGCATATAATTGGTAGATTGTACGAAGCGTATAAAAGTTCACAGGTTTTAAGTAAATATTTAGTATCCATAATCAACTCCCGTACTATTATATAATATTTCGGACTTTAATATAATATTTTTGTTTGAGAAATTTATATAATATAGGCGGAGTGACGAGTTTTATAAAAATTCTTGTCGCAGTAGGTAAAAAGAATGATAGTAGAGTTTAATGACAATTGGATATTAACGAAAGAAAATGGTAAAGAAAAAACCGTTCAGCTTCCGCACGACGCCATGATTGAAGAAAAGCGTTACGAAAATTGCGTAAACGGAAAACAATGTGCTTTTTTTCCGGGCGGTAAATATGCTTACCGTAAATCTTTTTGCGTTTTCAAAGAAAATTTACACAAGTTTACTGCCTTACTGTTTGAGGGCGTTTATAGATACGCAACGGTTAAATTGAACGGAGAAGTCATAGGAGAAAACAAAAACGGCTTTTCCGATTTCACGGTAGAACTTACGGGAAAACTCATAGAGGGAGAAAACGTATTGGAGGTTATTGCCGACAACACGCTTACACCCAATTGCCGTTGGTACACGGGTAGCGGGATATATCGCTCTGTGCAGTTGATTCAAAAGGAGTTTAATGATATTCAGAGCGTGAGAGTTACCACGCTTTCTTTTAATCCTGCAAAAATTAAAGTTGATATTTTATCCCAATTGCACCCATATGTAGAAATTTATGATGGTGCGATTTTGCTCTATAAAGGGGAAGCGGGTGAAATAGAACTTAAAGACATCAAACTATGGAACGTAGAAAATCCTTACCTATATAAATGCGTGGTAAGAACGGATAAAGACTGTGAGGAAATTAAATTCGGCATACGCAAGGTAGAGATTATACCCCGACAAGGCTTGTTCGTAAACGGCGAAAAAATGCTATTGCGCGGCGGCTGTATTCACTCCGACAACGGAATTTTGGGTGCGTGTTCGTTTAAGGAAGCGGAGTATAGAAAAGTAAAAATATTAAAGCAAGCAGGCTTTAATGCGATTCGTTGCGCACACAATCCTTGTTCGCGTTATTTTTTGCGTGCTTGCGACGAACTCGGAATGTTTGTAATTGACGAAGCGTTTGATGGTTGGTATATTCCGAAAGAATATCACGACTATTCGAGAGATTTCTATTCCGATTATGAGTTTACGTTGACACGGATGGTAGAAAAGGATTATAACCACCCGTGCGTAATAATGTATTCGATAGGCAACGAAGTGTCTGAAACAGCCGAAGAAAAAGGTATCGAACTTTGCGGAAAGTTGCGTGATTTTGTGAAATCTTTGGATAGTACCCGTCCTGTAACTTGCGGCGTAAATCTTTTGATTGACGTGTATGCGCAAATGGGCTTCGGTATTTATAAAGACAAAGGCGAATATAAAAGAGAACCATTGCTTGACAAAACGAAAAGAAAAAGAGAAAAAAAGAGCGGATCGACATTTTTTAATGCGATGGCGCAAAAACTCGGCGGCTTAATGTTTTTTATGAGCAAGCTGAAAAAAGCCGAAAGAGTTGCTTTGAAAGTTGCAAATAATATTGACATCATAGGTTTGAACTACGGCTCGTCAAGATATGAAATCGATGGTAAAAAATATCCCGAAAGAATGATGCTCGGCACGGAAACTATGGTAAAAGATTTGCCGTATAATTGGTCGAAAGTCAAAGATATACCAGGACTTATAGGCGATTTCGTGTGGGCGGCTTGGGACTATCTCGGCGAAGCGGGTGTCGGCGATTGGACTTATTACAGTTACAAAGGTTTGCCGCTGTTGGCAGGTTCGGGAACGATAGACTTGGAGGGCAACGTTACAGCCGAAAGCGAATTTATGAAACGGGTTTGGCGGCTTACGAAAGAACCGTATATTGGCGTAAGGCCGCTCAATCACAGAAATGAAGTTCCGTTCAAAAGCGCATGGAGATTTACGGACTGTATTGCAAGTTGGAATTGGCAAGGTTATGATAATAAAAAAGCAGTCGTAGAGGTTTATGCCGACGCACATTCTATAGAACTGTACTTAAACGGAAAGAAAATCGGCAATAAAAAGGTAAAGGAATATAAATCCTTATTCAAAGTTAAATACAAATTCGGCACGCTTAAAGCAATCGCTTATGATAAAGCAAAGCACAAAATAAGCGAAAGCTGTCTTACTACGGGCAAAAGCGTAACGCTTAATGTGAAGACCAGTAAAACAAAGCTAAAAACGGGCGAGCTTGCGTTTATACATATTAAATTTGTTGACGAAAACGGTAATATCGTTCCTTATATAGAACAACAGGTTGACTTACAGCTTATCGGCGAAAGCGTGTATTTGCAAGGCTTCGGTTCGGCACAGGTAAAGACAGATGAAACATATAATACCCCTTATCACAGAAGTTTTCGCGGAAGCCTGCTTGCGATAATACGGGCTGGCGATGTAAAAGGACAAACAAGGGTATTAATTAAAACGAAAAACCATATAACACAAGAAATTATGATGGAGGTGGAATAAATGGCTAAATTCAGACTTTTCGGTAATTATACGGCAGATATTACAAACAGAGAACTTTTGCATCGTGAGATTGCTCGACAAGCGGCGGTGGAGGGTATGGTTTTACTCAAAAACGAAGGAGTTTTGCCGCTCAAAGCAAAGAAAATTGCCGCATACGGCGCAGGTGTTCGTATGACAATAAAGGGCGGTACGGGTAGCGGCGATGTGCAAGAGCGTTATTCAGTTAACGTCGAAAGCGGACTGAAAAATGCAGGCTTTGAAATTGTTTCCACCAGTTGGCTTGACCGCTTCGATAAACAGTTCGTAGAAGAAAAAGAAGAGTGGCGGCTCGGTATTGAAAAGCGCATCAAAAAGTATAAGATCTGGCAAGTTCAGAAAATGTTTGACGAGGTAATTCACGTTACTCCGCTCAGATTTCCGATAGGTGATAAGATTCAACCCCAAGATATTGTTAATTGCGATACGGCTATGTACGTTGTGGCAAGGCAAGCTGGCGAGAGCGCAGACCGACGCATAGAAGCAGGGGATTTTCTACTTTCGGATATCGAACTGTACAATATCAAGCTTTTATCCGAAAAATATAAAAATTTTGTGCTTGTCATTAACTGCGGAAGTCAGATTGATTTAACCGCATTAGACGGCGTGAATATAGGTGCAATCATATTTATGGCGCAAGGCGGAGAAGAAGGCGGAAACGCTCTTGCTGACATTCTATGTGGCAAGGTTACGCCTTCTGGTAAGCTTACTGACACTTGGGCTTATAAATACAAGGACTATCCCGCAGCGGACGAATACGGAATTTTAGGAAACGTACTCGAACAGCAGTATAAAGAGGGAATATATGTCGGTTACCGTTACTTTGATACTTTCGGCGTGGATGTAAGATACCCGTTCGGTTTCGGACTTTCTTATACGCAGTTTAAAATTGCAACGAATGGTATAACCTCCGACAAGAGCATTGTGTCGTTAAAAATTACCGTTAAAAATACGGGTAAAGAATATTCAGGCAAGGAAGTAGTGCAAGTCTATCTTGCAAAACCACAGGGGGCTATTAAGTGCGAAAAGCATATTCTTTGCGCGTTTGCAAAAACAAAGCAATTAAGACCTAACGAAAGCGAGCAATTAACTCTTACGTTCAATCTTGCTGACTTTGCATCGTATGACGAGCGCGGAGCAAAATACGTTTTGCAAAGCGGAAAATACGGCGTATTCGTAGGCAGCTCCGTTAAAGAAATAACACCCATTGCAGTTTTGAATCTCGATGCAGAAGTTGTTACCGAAATTTGCAAAAACATATGCAAAAAACGCGGCGAGTTTGATGAGATAACGGCAGATGTTAAAGATGAAACATATCCTGCAAACCTGCCCGTTATCGAAATAAATGCAACCGATATTGCCACGAAGAAAAACGAATACGGGAATTTATCGCCGATAACAACGACGCCGCAGACGGAAAAATATCTTAAAACGCTTTCGGATAAGGACTTAATTGATCTTACGGTAGGTGGCGGATATATGGGACGCAGCTATAACGTAACGCCTTCCGTTGCAGGTAGAACAAGCATCAGTTTGTTAAAGCATGGTATCCCCAATATCAATTTAAGTGACGGTCCTGCAGGGCTTCGGCTTTCGCCTAAAAATGCCTATACAAAAGGTGGTTCACCCCGATATATCGATCACGTTCCCGATGATTGGCAATGGGGGTGGATAAAGAAATTTGAAAAATTCTTCCTTGCAAAACCGAATAAAGGGTACAAAGTATATCAGTATATGACGGCGTTTCCTTGCGCTACGCTTCAAGCACAAACTTGGAATACTGAACTTGTGGAAAAGATAGGCAAGGCAATAGGCGTTGAGATGATAGAAACGGGCGTAACTATTTGGCTTGCGCCGGGTATGAATATACATCGCAATCCGCTTTGCGGACGCAACTTCGAGTATTATTCGGAAGATCCGCTCGTTTCGGGCATGTTCGCATCGGCGGTAACAAAAGGTGTTCAATCGCATAAAGGCTTGGGGGTGACGATTAAGCATTTCTGCTGTAACAATCAGGAAGATAAACGCGAATCTATGTCGTCTAACGTGGGCGAAAGGGCGTTGCGTGAAATATTCCTAAAAGGCTTTGAAATCGCAGTAAAGACAAGTATGCCAAAATCAATTATGACGAGCTATAACAAGTTGAACGGCATATATACGCCGAACAATTATGATTTGTGTGTTTCAGTTCTTCGCAACGAATGGGGCTATAAAGGTCTTGTGATGACCGATTGGACAGCGACTGGCGACACAAAGGGTAAACACGAACTCTGCCATAAATGCGGCAACGATTTAATCGAACCGGGCGGGAAAGTTGTAAGAAAATACTTATTCAAGGCTTATAAAAATAAGCAACTTGATATGAACCTGATTAAGGTTGCGGCAGCCAACGTGCTGAATTTAATATTTGAAAGCAACGTTTATGAAATAGGGAGGAAAAAATAATGGCAAAAGAAAGAATAGGGCTTTTGAGCGGCGGCTTGTTTGCAAAGCCGATTATGAACTCACGAGTCAAGACAAGGGCAGTATCCAAAAAGGAAAAGATTTTGGGACATTTGATAGGTCCACTCGGACTTATTTTCGTTGTCAATACCATTGCGGCGCTTGTTGAAAAATTCTTTACCCAGCAAGTTGGCGCAATGTATGGTACTGGCAACGTTGAGATGATTCAGAAGATGGGCGGATATTATGAAGTCATAATGACCGTAACCAAAGTTTTGGGCGTTGGCTTGGGGCTTTTAATTGGTTTCTTGTTATCACGGACAAAATCAAAACAAGGACGTTTCCGCCCGTGGTATTTGATTTTCGGCTTTATGTCAATTATCATTGGCGCATTGATATTCCTATTCCCTGGTACAACGCTCGGCGAAAGTTATTGGTATTATTTCTTCTTTATGCTTATATGTTACAATACGGTAGGTTGTTCGTTCTTCTATACTTTCAGAGATAATATCGTATCGGTATCTACGCGAGATCCGAAAGAAAAAGCGCAGCTTACGTTTATCCGCAAGATGTCGTGGACACTTATTTCGGGTATTCTTATCGGTATGCTTGTAAGTTCCGTCGTATTGCCATTTTGGCTTGAAAAAGACATTAACGGTTATCCGATACTTTTAATCGTACTTTCGGTTGCTGCTATTCCGCTGTTTCTTATGGAGTATTACTATACGAGAGAACGTATCATCGAGGACGTCGCGGAAGAAGTAGAAGATGAAAACAAAGTGCCGTTAAAAGCACAAATGAAAGCACTTTTTACAAACAAATATTGGATCATACTTACGGTTCTTGCTTTGATACAAGGCATTGTAGATGCGTTTAAGGGCGGTAACGTTCAGTATTTCTACATTAAGTTTATGCTCGGCGGTGCGGAAAACGGCTCAATGTATATGCTGTATCAGATAATAACGGGTGTTCCGCTTGGACTTGGCGCAATCATTGCTTATCCGTTGGCTAAAAAATTCGGCATCAAAAATATTACACTTGCAGGTTACGCATTGGTGCTCGTAGGAAGTATATTGGGTTGGATAATGCCCGACAATATCCCCGTTGCTATGATCGCAGGCTTTTTAAGACAATTCGGTATGATACCCAATGCGTACATATTTGCATCGCTTATGTGTTATGCGTTTGACAGCATCGAATACAAATCGGGTTTCAGAGTGGAAGGGTTGCTTGCTACTGCAATCGTTGGAGCGATTATGGGGTTGATTTATGCGCCGTTTGCGGGCGGCTATGAATCCACCATATTAAAGCTTGGGTTTGTTGATGCCGAAGGCGTTGTTGCTTCCGAAACCGTAAAATCGTTTATGTCGCTTTCGTTCTATTTGTTTGATATTATTATGGCGGTTGCTTTCTTGATTTTGATACCATTTGTCGATGTTGAAAAGAAATTGCCTGAAATCAATGCAGAGCTTTTGCGTCGTAAGAAAGAAGCTATAATTGCAAAGGGCGAAACTTGGCTCGAACCCGAAGAACAAGACAGAATTGAGCGTGAGCAGGCGGAAAGAGAAGCGGAAGAAAACCATATTGCCGATCTTAAAGACCATTGTGCAAGAAAGGGACTTGATTTTGAAACTGAAAAAGCGAAATATCTTGCAAAACAGGAAGAAAAGCGTAAAAGATGGGAAGCCAAGCAAGCAAAGAAAAAGGCAATAAAGAAAGGTGAAGGTGGCGGTATAGACAAAAATAATTCCGATGGAGGCATGGTTGAATAATGCAACAGTATGTTATTGCGTTAATAGCAATTGGCGGTTTCGCTGTTTATTTGGTAATAGTAATGGTGTGTTTATATGAGAAGGGATGCCTTGTCAAAATTCATCCAATGAATAAACACAAAGAGGGACAAATTAAAGTTGCTTGCGTGGGGGACAGTATTACTTACGGCAGTTATCATCTCACGAAAAGAAATTATCCTGCCGTGTTGTCCAAAATGCTCGGCGACGGGTACTGTGTAAACAACTTCGGTTTTTCGGGGCGTACGGCTATGAAAGACGGAGATATGCCCTATGTGAAGGACAAGAACTATCAAAACAGTCTTGCTTTTATGCCTGATAAAGTAATTATCATGTTCGGTACAAACGACAGCAAGCCGTACAATTGGAAGGGTGTAGAAGCGTTTAAAAGCAATTTGCTTGAAATAATTAACGCATATAAGGCATTACCTACATCGCCTGAAATCTATCTGCTTGCACCTTCGCCCGTATGGGGATTAAAGGGTAAGCCTGTAAAGTTCGACATCGATGCCGAAGTTATTGCAAAACAAATTAGAACGGCAGTTAAAGAGATGTGTTCGGCTTATGGGTATAATTTCATTGATATGTATTCCGTATTCGACAATAAGCCCGAACTATTTCAAGACGGAGTGCATCCAAACGTGGCAGGGGCAAAACTCTTTGCCGAAACTGTATATGCAAAAGTAAAATAAAGTATTTGTTAGGAGGATGAAAACAATGTCGTTAATATCAGCAATCATTAAGCTTCACAATAAGTTGTCGCAAAAATCTGTTTTCGAGATGGACGACGGGATAACTTCATGTGACGAAATAAGAAAGCTTTGCCGTAAAGTAACGGCTGAGGGTTGTGTGTTGCTTAAAAATGATGGTACGTTACCGCTCGGCAATCGGCAATTTGCACTTTTCGGCAGATGTCAGATCAATACTTTTTATGTCGGATACGGAAGCGGCGGCGACGTGAAACCGCCGTACAAAGTATCTATACTTGAAGGTTTACGCGCTAGCAAGGCAAATCTTGACAGCCAAGTAGCTCAAATTTATGAGCATTGGACGAAAAAACATATCCACGACGAGGGGTATTGGGGACATTGGCCCATGAGCTACAAGGAAATGCCTGTAAAAGACGAGTTCATTGCATCTGCGGCAAAACGAAATACAACGGCAGTCGTGGTGATTGGCAGAGCCGCAGGTGAGGATAGAGAGAACAGAATCGAAAAGGGTAGTTGGTACTTAACAGATACGGAAGAAAATTTGCTTGCTCTTACGCGCAAATATTTCAAAAAGGTCTGTGTGATAATCAATAGCGGTTCGATAATGGACGTAACTCGTATCGAAAAACATAAGCCAGATGCGCTTATGTTCGTATGGCAAGGCGGTCAAGAAACGGGTAACGCTGTAGCTGATGTCTTGCTCGGAAAAGTATCGCCGAGCGGTAAACTTACCGATACGATTGCGAAAATCGAAGATTATCCTTCGTACAAATGTTTCGGGAACAAAAAATACAACAATTACGTTGAGGATATATACGTCGGTTACAGATATTTCAACACTTTTGCAAGGGATAAAATTATCTATCCGTTTGGTTTTGGTTTGAGTTATACAAAGTTTGAAATTACAGATTGTAAAGTAAAACAAAATGCGGAAACTGCTGCTACCGTAATGTTTACGGTAAAAAATGGGGGAGATTTTAAGGGCAAGCAAGTTGTTCAAGTTTATCTGTCCGCACCGCAAGGCAAGCTCGGAAAGCCGTCGCGAGAGTTGGTATCTTACGTTAAAACAAAAGAGCTTGCCGTGGGCGAAACGCAAAGTTTGTCGGTAACGATAGAATTAAAAGACTTTGCATCGTTTGACGATACAGGCATATCAGGTTATAAAAATTCTTTCGTGCTTGAAAGCGGAGAATATAAAATTTTCGTCGGCGAGAACGTAAATGAAGCAAAGCAGATTTTTTCGCTTAACCTTGAAAAAACGATGTTGATAAAGGCTTGCGAAGAAGCCTGTGCGCCGATATATTCTTATAAGCGTATGATAAACGCAAACGGTTTGTGTTATGAGGATACGCCAGTTGCAACCATGAATTTGCGAGAACGTGTGCAAAGTCGTTTGCCTGAAACTCTCAAAGAAAAAGGAAACACATATTACAAATTGCAGGACGTAATAGACGAAAGAATTACTCTTGACGAATTTATTGCTGAGTTTACGCCCGAAGAATTGGAAGCAATCACACGTGGCTCGCTTTATATGATGAATTCGCCTTACGGTCCGAAAGGCAACGCGGGTACGTTCGGGGCGAATTGTCAGTCTCTGTTCGATAAAGGCATTCCCGCAATTTCTACAAACGATGGTCCGAGCGGTGCAAGACTGCAAGCACATTCTACTTTGTTGCCAAACGGCGTAGCTCTTGCATCGTCTTTTAACGACGAACTTGTAGAAAATCTCACTTATGAGTTCGGTAAAGAAGTGATTGAGAGAAAATCTCACGTCTTGCTTGCGCCTGGTATCAATATACACCGCAATCCGCTATGCGGGAGAAACTTCGAATATTTTTCGGAAGACCCGTACCTTACAGGCAAAATGGCAGTGGCTTATATAAAGGGTGTTCAAGGAGCAGGGGCAAGTGCAACACCAAAACATTTCGCTTGCAACAATCAAGAGTCGAAAAGAAACAAAAATGATTCCCGCGTCAGTCAAAGAGCCTTGCGCGAAATTTATCTTAAAGGCTTTGAAATCTGTATAAAGGAAGCAAAACCTGATTGCATAATGACTTCATATAATAAGCTCAACGGCGTTTATAATTATTTCAATTATGAGCTTGTTACGACTATATTGCGCGACGATTGGGGCTTTGATGGTTGTGTTATGACCGATTGGTGGATGAAGAATGGAAAAAGTGAAGTGTTCAAAACGCTCGAAAATCAAGCCTATCGAATAAGGGCGCAGGTTGACGTGTTTATGCCGGGTGCTCCTAATTTCGGTAGATTTAAGGGCAAGAGTGATGGAACGATTTTGAAATCGCTAAAAGGTAGAGACGGAATTACGCTTGCGGAATTACAACGAAGCGCAAAGAACGTGTTGAAACTTTGTATTAAGTATTCGGCAAAATAAAAACGGTATTAACGCACTGATCAACCATTTAAACATAAAAAACTATGCTTATCCGAACAATATCGACAGGGCGGACAAAAACAGCACGGCGATGGATATGATGCCGATAATGAACGTGTTTAATGAGTGGCATTGTGCGAATACGTCCAAAAAGATTGTATGCGTCAAAAAATAAGTGTTAAATATTAGAATCTTTTAATTTAATATAATCAGGAATATTATTTGACCATGGGAGAAGATTATCAGAAAGAGATAACAATACTCAAACCGTTGGCGCGGGGACTTACGAGATATGAGTTTGATACATTTCATTATCTATAACATAATAAAAAAGGGTAAAAAAGAATTCGATAAAAACAATCCGCCCGATTATGTTTTAAGACGCGAGCAGGAAATACAGTCCCGTGCTCCGAAAAACGTAAAAGTAGAACAAATCGCAAACGATGGTGTTAACGGAGAGTATCTTTCAAAAGGAAATAATCCCGAATGTAAGGTTTTAATGTATATTCACGGAGGCGGTTTTGTAGGCGGATCGCCTGCGACAAGAAGGACTTTTACTGGATATACGGCAAAGAGGCTCGTTTACAACGTTTATAGTATAGATTATCGTCTTGCGCCGGAATACGCTTTTCCTTTTGGTGCGGAAGACTGCCTAAAAGCTTATAAAATGCTTGTTGAAAAATACGGAGCAAAAAATATTTGTCTGATAGGCGAAAGTGCAGGCGGCAATCTCGTGCTGTCCGTAGCCTTGCAAGCAAAAGCGCAAGGAATAGAGCTTCCAGCTTGTATCGTTGTGTTTTCGCCTACGCTGCAATATACCCGAATATTTCCTTCTTACAAACACAATGCAAAAACGGATTGTATGTTAGACATTATGTTTTTGGAAGAAGTAAAAACGACGTATCTCAAAACCTCGGAAAATGAAACCAATCCGTACGCTGCTCCGCTTTACGGTGATTATACTGGTTTCCCGCCGATTTATATCGCTGTATCGGATAGCGAATACCTGTACGATGATTCGTTGGAGTTTTATAAAAAACTGCAAACATTAAACATTACAAGTCAATTTGACGTTTATCACAAAAAGATGCACGCTTTTCAGGTAATTCCCGTATTGCCCGAAGCGAAAAGAGCACTTAAAAATGCAAAATCGTTTATCGATAAATACTTAAATCAGTGATAACGCAATTAAATCCGCCGATATAAAAAATATAATTTTGGAGGAAAACACGACAAAGAAAAAGAAAACCAGAAACACCGCCTTAGGCCGGTGACAGCACTATTTATCAGACGAAGTCAGAGTCATTTTGGTCAGGTTTCGGCAGCACATATATGACATTCGATTATTTTGCCGAACCCGAACAAAAAGAAGAGGAAAATGGCTTATGCTTGTAATTATTTTTTGGAATTTGTTGTAAGCACAGCCGCACGATCCCAACGTTAAAGATTGTATTAGTAATTTAATGGAGGTAATAAAAAATGGAGTTTGTTCTTTTGCCTATTGAAAAGGAAGATATCGCTACATTTAAGAAAGATATGCAGGAAGCTTTTCAGCAAGGTGCTATGGGAACATTCAATAATTTAGATGTTGAAATATTATCGGAAAAGGATATCGATGAATCCTTGTTCAAAAAAGGCGCAGTAGCTTATAAGGCTGTAGTGAACGGAAAAATATCTGGTGGTGCTATCGTAATTATAAACGAAGATACGCAGCATAATCACCTTTACTTTTTATATGTTAAATGCGGAATACAAAGTAAGGGAGTCGGACAAAAAATTTGGAACGAGATTGAACGATTGTACCCAAAGACAAAAGTTTGGGAAACGTTTACACCCTATTTTGAAAAAAGAAATATCCACTTTTATATTAATCGTTTGGAATTTCATGCTGTCGAATTTTTCAATCAAAAACATAATGATTCAAATATTCCGGACGATATGGTAGGCGGAGATTACTTTTTTCGATTTGAAAAAGTAATGCAATAATAAATTTCAATTTAATATAGAATGGCCGATAAGATCTAATCATCCTGTCGGTCTTTTTGCTTACGAGAACAAATTTTTTTTCAAAAAAGCCGTTCACTGCTCGTTTATTGACATTTATAACGAATACATATTATTATTTAATTAAAGAGTTGTTTACTAAAAATGTTAAATGTTAAAAACATATCTAAATTAGATTTAAATGTAAAACGTCATTGGATATTTTTGCAAATTGTTTTAATTTCTATTTTGCTTATATCAACTATTTTGTATATTTGTCCTTTAAAATACATTCAAATTTGGGAACATCCAGGAGCGTATTATAATGTTTTCCAATCGATAAATGGTCAGTATCAATGGATTCTTATAGCTTCGATAGTCTTAAATATTTTGTATATTTTGTATTCCTGTTTTCCTTTTGTGAAATTTAGAATGTACAACAAAACAATTTTTAAATTTCTAAATTTCACTTTATTTATTCTATGTATTATCTTCATAGCTTTAACTTTTATTTTTGCTTTTATATATTCAAATAATTACCCAAAGACTTTTTGATGATTAGAAATCTTTATATTAACATTATAATTTAATTTTGTTATAATTAATCTAATTAAGGAAAGAAATATGACCATTGCAGAACAATTAAAAAAGAAACGTAAAAAATTAGATTTATCTCAAGAATTTGTGGCAGATAAAGTTGGTATTTCAAGAAGAACTTTAGCGTATTATGAATCTGGAGAAAGAATACCTAATGCTGAAAATTTAATTTTGTTATGTAATTTTTATTCTTTAGATATTAATAAACTTATTTCTCAAGATATTAATATTGCTGAAAATAAGAATAATTCAAATGATAATGATAATAATTCAAATGAGATTATTGCTAAAATTGATGAATATTTAAATCTTGAAAAGGCAAAAAAAGAATCTTTTAATAAAGGTATGTTTTATTTTGCTTTAATATTAAGTGTAGTTATTACTATTATTGTTTTAGCCTTAGCTATATTAAGATTTGTTTTAATGTCAAAATATGATTTTTCTTTTTCTGAAGCAACGGCTAAAATGTGGACTTCATTATTTGAAACATTAATCAAATTTGTAAATGATCCTACTGTTAAATTTTTACCAGTATTATCAATTATCATTATTTCAATAATTTTAATTTGCTGGATAATTTATTTTTTAATTAAATTTATAAAAAAATTACGTAATAAATGAACAAATATACATTCTTTGGAACGATTATACACTCATTATTTTATTTATAATTTGGTATATTATTGCTAGGAGGCTAATTTATGGACATTATTAGTTATTTATTTATTGGATTAATATTTTTGATTCAAATAATTGGCAGATGCTTATCAAATTTTATATTTGACATCATATTAGCTCTAGGTGTTATTTGGCTTATATTTGCTATTATTTATAGTATAAAATTAAAAAAATTAAAAGATTTAGACAAAATTAAAAATTTTAAATTAGTTAGATTGATTGTTAGAATTATTTTTTGGGTTACTATAATTACTTTCGGAATAATTATAAATGTTATAGCAGGCCCACTTCATTTTATGTAGGTGATTTTTATGGAAAAGAATTTTAAAAAATTAATATATTTAATAACAACACTTGGTGTTTTATCAATAATTGTATTATTAGTTTTAACTATATATTTCTTTAATCATATTTCAATAATAGAAATTATATCGAGGTTAGGATAATGAATAAACAATTTAAAATATTTTTTCTTTTAATGTTAATTAGTTCTTTTGTTATCATTGATTTAACCATTTTTGGTTTGTTTACTTATTTAGTCCTACCAAGTGGTAGCCCTACAATGCGTGGTAAATCGATTGAATTAGATGAATATTTACCTTTTGAAGAAAATTCTAAAATAATCAAAAAGAAAGATAATTTACCATTAGATGGTGAAAAACCAATCATTGATTCTGCTACTGCTTTATATCCTATTAGTTCTTCGTTTGTTAATGCGATTTATGATAAAAATGATGTTGAATTTATTAATGATAATTTTACTTCTTCATCAAAATTACAAATGAATAATACTAAGGGTTGTTATAAAAAAATTGTTGATGGTGATGTTGATATAGGTTTACTTGCAAAACCATCAAGTCAACAATTAGAATATGCTTCTAAAAATGATGTTGAACTCATTTTAGAACCAATTGGTTATGAATCGTTTGTATTCTTAGTGAATAAAAATAACCCTATTGATTCTTTAACTATTGAACAAGTAAAAGGAATTTATAGTGGAAAATACACTAATTGGTCTGAATTAGGTGGATATAATAAAGAAATTATTCCTTTACAAAGAAATGAAAGTAGTGGAAGTCAAACAGCATTTTTATCATTGATGAATGGTGAAAAAACTATTACAAAATCTATTAATAGATTTGGTAGTGCAATAGGTTTTTCATTTAGATTTTATGTTGAAGGAATAATTAAAAATGGTAAAGTAAAAATGATTAGTTTAAATGGTGTTTATCCTAGTAAAGAAAATATTAAAAATAAATCATATCCAATTGTATCTAATTTTTATGCAGTTCATAGTTCAAAAAATACTAATCCAAATGTAAAAAAAGTTCTTGATTGGATGAAATTAGATGTTGCTCAAGAAATAATTAATGAAGTTGGTTACGTTGGACTATAATATAAAATTGCTTGATTTGCTCCAGTAACTTCACTTTTATTGCAGTTAGTGAAGAAAATATGATAAATTAACAAAAATATTCAAGTTATAAATTACTTAAATCAAAATAATTAGCTAAATTAAATTGTTAAATAAGGTTAATTATATTATAATTGGGTTATAAACCAGGACGCAAACTAAAATGATAAGTAGAAATGAAGTCAAAGAACCAAAAAAAAGAATATTAATGACTTGTGTAAAAATGTTTATTGAAAAAGGATTTAATAAAACAACTATGCTTGATATTATTAAAGAAGCAGATGTATCAGCAGGTACTTTTCAAAATATCTTTCACACTAAAGATGGAGTGCTTTTAGAACTTGTAAAAGTAATGTTTGATAATCAATTTTATATTGCTAAAATGTGTTTTAATAAAGATATGCCTTTAATAATGGTTTATGCTATTGAAACATCGCTTCAATTAGCTATTACTGAATTAAATGAAAATTTAAGAGACATATATATAGAAGCTTATACTCAAGATATTTTAATTAATTATATTAACGAAAAAACAACTGATGAATTAATAAAAATTTTTAAATCATATAATCCATGTTGGAGTGAAAGTAAATTTTATGAAGTAGAAGTAGGTACTTCAGGATTAATGCGTTCTTATATGTTAAAGAAATGTGATAAATATTTTACTCTAAAAAATAAGACAGAATGTTTTTTGAGAATGGCTTTTGATATATTTCACGTAAATAAGAAAGAACAAGATGAGGTGATAAAAAAATTGTTTGATATAGATATAATTACTCAAGCAAATAAAGTAATGGATGAATTGTTTAGATTATTAGAGATGCAATTTAATTTTAAGTTTTCATAATTTATAAGGGAGGTTTTATGAAAAAAATTCAGTTATTTTTAGCGTTAGTTTTAATATTTAGTATTTTTTCTTGTGATAATAATGTTTCTAGTAGTACAACTAGTAAAGAAGTTACAAGTAGTGAAAATTTTACACAAGAAGAATTATTTGATAAATGGAATAAAGCTAAAAAATATACAATAAATTATAATGATGAATATACTTCATCTTTTAATGTAGAAATATATAAAGATAATGTTTTAATGGATAAAAATGATACATATCAAACATATAATGATGGAATGACTTTAATTGAGAAAAGTAGTTATATACTTGATAATGATAAATTAGAATTATATAGATATTCTAAAGAAGCAACAAAAATAGTAGATGATAATGGTAAACAAAGAATTAAATATTATAATGAACAAGGTGATTCTAAAAACAAAGAAACAAAAGGTGAATATATAACTTTATCTAAAGCTAAAAAAATGAATTATTATAATCCAAATTCATTTTTAGAAGGATTAAATATTGAAGGAGAAAATTATAATGAATTTATTACAATTTTAAAGACTTCATTTATTGAAATTGATGAAAAAAATATAAGTGTTTCTTTTGATAAAAATAATGAAATGATTAATTTAAATATAATGATTAAACATGAATATGTTGATGATTCTATTGATGATCAAGGTTATTTAAAAAGTAATGAAGAAGGAACAATGGTTATTTCTAGTAAAGATAATAAAATTGTTGAAACAAAATATGATTATAATATTAAGATAAATTATGAAAATGAAGAAAATAATTACAAAGTAAACCATATAAGTCATGGAAATATTAATTATAATTTTGACGAAGAAAAATATAATAAAATATCAGTAGAAACAGAGACAACTCTTTATAATGATAAAGAAGAAATTCGTTATTATGTAGGTGATTTTGCTTTTGTTTATCCTCAAAAGTTTGAATATAATGAAATATTTACTGCTAATGATGGTATTGAATATTTATCTAATCATGAAAATTTTATTATTAAAGAAAAACAAGAAGATGTAAGTAGTTATATTTCTTTATATTTAGATAAAGAAATGACTAAACCATTTACTTCTATGACTTTATTAGATGAATTAACTTTATATATCAAATTTAATATGCCTTTAGATAAATCACTTGTTATATGCGCAATTGATAATGATACGTATTTTGATATAGCTAATATTTATTTGTTAAATGTAGGTGATAGTTTTAACCCAAAAAATCGTTATCCTAATACTAAAATTCTTTCAATTGATGGTAAAGAAGTTGATAATAATTCTTCTTTAGATTTTGTTATTAATGATAATACTATTCATACAATAATATTTGATGGTTATTAATAAATTTTTTTATATAATAGAAATATATAGGAGAGAAAAATGGAAAAGAAAATTAATAATATATTATCAATATTTATTTATGTTGTTTTAACATTTTCAATTGTTATATGTTTTGCATTATTTTTAACATATATTTTTGATTTAATTGCTTCTCACTTATTTCATTATATTAGTTATGTAACTATTCCATTTATGTTTTATTTATTTTGTTTATTAACATTTTTGATTTCAATAATTAAAGGTTTTTTTATAATGAATAAATTTGATTATAATGAATTAACATGTGAAAATCTTCTTTCATTATTTTTAATCTATACTTATGGAACAATTGTATATAATATTTTTAATATTGTTTTGTTATGCATAAAAATGGAGAGTGTATTAATTTATTTTTATTTTGGCTTTGGATTTATTAGTGTAATTATATCAATATGTTTGTTTATAACGTATAAGCACGTAAAGAAAATTGTAAGAGGTGAAAATAATGTTAATAAATAAAAATACTAGAATTATATTAATTGTTTTAACAGCGATTTTAATTCTTATTACTGGAGTATCAATATATCAAGGAATATATTATTCAGATAATAATGTTGCAAAAAGATTTTTAAATAATAAACAAGAAAAATATAATGTTAAATTGCCTCAAGAAATTAATGTTAAATATAAATATCTTGATAGTGCAATTGATGGAAGTAATACATATTTTGTTTTAACAATTCAAGGTGATTATGAACTATCATATGAAAAACAATATGATAATAATATTGACCAAGAAAATTATCAAATTAATATAGAAAAATCTTTTAATGTATTAAAAAAATATGTACCTAATGAAAAATTACCATTATTTGATTTTAAATATGATTGGTTTGCTAGAGAAGAAAAAGGTGAAACTAGATATTATAATTTTTATGTTGTTTATGATTTAGATAATAAATTAATGTATTTATATTATGAAGTTGCTCAATATAAAATATATGAATAGAAATTTTTAATTTAAAAAGAGTTGGTTATTAAGTCAACTCTTTTAATGGCTCTATAAAAATTATATAGAGCCAAATAGGCTCAATTAAAGATGGTAAATATGCTGATTTAACAATTGTTGATAAAAATTTCAATGTTTATATGACCATTGTTCATGGTAAAATAATGTTTAATAAAATAAATAAATAATTTGTATAACTTAATTATTTGTTCGTATTTGGCGCTTATAATAGGCGCTTTTTGTATTTTAAAAAAATAATTTACGTTTTATAATTAATGATAAATATAATTTAGAAGACAGATATGAATTAATTAAAGAAATATATAAGCAATTTAAAACTAGATATGAATTAAGAAAATATTTTATTGATATAGTATTTGCAATGTATGGGATTTTAATATAGCTATTATTAAATTTATTTATTTTTTTCTAATAAGAATCTTTTTAATAGAAAGGCCATAAAATATGGAAAAGTATAAAATTTACCGTTAAAACCAATATTTTTATCACATAATTTAATTCCATATTTAATATCTTTATATTTATCTTGGTTAATTAAATTATTTAATGAAATCGTTGCACCATCATTTGATTTTACTTCTACTGGAATTAATGAATTTGCATCTCTAACAAAAAAATCTATTTCTAGTGTTCCTTTTTCATTTTTATAAAAATATAATGGATAATTTTGCTTTGAAAGCATATCGGCAACAATATTTTCATAAATTGCTCCTTTATATGTGTTAAAGTTTTTGTTGAGTCTTAAATCGTTTTGCGCTTCATCATCAAGTGTAGCAATTAATAAACCAGTATCTTTGAAGTATATTTTATAATTATCAGGATTATAGTTACCTTTAAGAGGTAAAGATGGATCGAGCATACAATAACAAGTATTTATAATACCTGCTTGCTCAAGCCATTCGATTACTCCAATATAATCCCTGCTTTTAGCACCATGGCTTACTTTTGATATTTGAAATTTTTTATTTTCTTTGCCTAAAAATACAGGTATTTTTCTATAAACATTTAAAATTTTGGTTTTATCTAACCCATTTGCGTATTTTGTTATATCTTCTTCATAATCTAGAATTAATTGTTTTTGAAGTTTTAAGGTTCCACTAAAATTTTTATTTTTAATAAATAATGCTACAACTTTTGGCATGCCACCAAGAACTAAATAATCTTTAAAATTTTCATTCATAACTTCCATCATTACTTTTGATAAAGGAGTTAAATTTTTCATTGAAGAATACATTTCTTCTATTTGATTATCTTTATAACCTTTTGCCCATAAAAATTCTTCAAAATCCATTGAAAACATTTCATAATCTTCTTTGTATCCAACACTATTAGATTCTATTTCTTTATAATTAATTCCCATCAATGAACCTGAACAAATAACATCATATCTACCATCAATTTTAAATGATTTTAATGATGTTGCACAATTTATACAATCTTGAATTTCATCAAAGAATATTAAAGTTTTTTGAGGTATGAATTCGAAATCTGGATTTTTTAAAGAAATATTTTTGATAATTGTATCAACTTCAAATCCATCATCAAAAATATCTTTATATTGTTTTTGTAAAACAAAATTAATTTCAACAATACTATCATAATTATTTTGAGCAAAATTTTTTATAGATTCGGTTTTCCCAATTTGTCTAGCACCTTTTACTATTAACGGCATTTTGTCATCACTATTTTTCCAAGTGCTTAAAAAATCATTAATTTTTCTTTTTAAATACATTTAATTTAACCTTTCTTTATACATTTCAATTTTAATTATTTATATTTTACACCTTTTTCCATTATAATTCAAATGATATATACACCTTTTTCCATAACTTTTATGTGATATTTTACACCTTTTTCTACAAATTTTGACAATATTTTACACCTTTTTCCATAATAATTAGCAAATAGAACTCAATTATTAAAGGCACAAGATCAACAAAGTGCATTAAAAGTATTGAAAGTGTCAAGTAGCGAAAATTATCTATGTATAAAAGGATATTTAAAATAAATGATAATGTCCTATATGTTTTATAAAGTAAATATAATATATCAAATTGCTTAAATTAAATTTTTCTGTTGCTAAATGAATAGTGCTGGCTTAAAATACGAATTAGGATTTTAAATATGGAAAGTAAAGAATTTTTTTATCATTTTGGAAAATTATTGTATCAAATAGATGCAATATATGATGAATTTGCTAAAAAATATAAAGTTAAAGCAAATATATTATGGATTTTATATAGTTTGAATGATGGTAATGAACACACTCAAAAAGAAATAAGTGAGAATTGGTCGATTCCTAAGACTACTTTAAATACTCTTATTAAAGAATTAGAAAAAGATAAATATATTGAATTAATTCCTATTGAGGGTGAAAAAAGAGAATTAAATATTAAACTAACATTATCTGGGAAAAAATATGCTGATGAAATATTAAATAATATTTATGAAATTGAAAATAAAGTTTTTAATTTATTACCTAATCAAAATGTTATAAATGATTTAGAAATAATAAAGAAAGGATTAAAAGAATATGAATAAGAAGTTTTTATTGATTAGTTTATTAAGTTTAAGTTTATTGAGTTGCACTAATGATGTTTCTTCATCTTATCAAAATAATAATGATGATAAAAAAGTTTTAATTGCGTATTTTTCTTGTACTAATAATACTAGAGGAATTGCTAACAAAATTAATAATTTGATTAATTCAGATTTATTTTAAATTGTTCCAACTAATGCTTATACAACTAGTGATTTAAATTATAATGATAATGATTCAAGAGCTAATAAAGAACAAAATGATGATAAATCTAGGCCTACAATAAAATACCAAAAAATAAATATGATACTTTAATTTTAGGTTATCCAATTTGGTGGAATAAAGCTCCAAAAATTATATATACTTTTTTAGAAGAATATGATTTTACAAATTATACAATTATGCCATTTGTTGAAATGTATGGATTAGATTATGATGATCCAAAATGGAATGATTTTTTAGATCAATTATCAGTTGAAGATATGTCATTAATAATTTCTGATTCTTTAGGTCAAGGTGTAGTTAAATCAGTTAATAAACCTGCTAATAAAAATGCTGATGGACCTTATGGATATGGTATGAATTATCGTTATGGTGATCAAGATTCACCAACTTGTTATAATATAGAAAATTTAGCTGTTTCTTCATGGAGCAAAGCTCTTATGGAAGAAAGAGGAACTTTCTATGGTGAAGATGCAATTTATTCAAGAGGTCAAATGGCTTGGGCTCCTGGAATTGATATTCATAGAACTCCTTATGGTGGTAGAAACTTTGAATATGCTAGTGAAGATGGATTCTTAACTGGAATAATGATGGCTAGTGAAACAAAAGCTATGTCTAAAAATGGTGTTATTCCTGCTCCAAAACATTTATTTGGTAATGAACAAGAAACAAATAGAAGTGGAGCATGTACATTTATGACTGAACAAATAGCTAGAGAAGTTTATTTAAGAGCTTTTGAATTATCATTCACTATTGGTGAATGCCGTGGAGCAATGTTAGCTATGAATAGAATTGGTTGTAAAATGTCTCCAGTTGCAAAAACTACTTTAACTAACATTTTAAAAGGTGAATGGGGCTTTAAAGGAATTTTAGTTACTGATTCATCAGGTGCTGAAAATGATAAAATACCAACAGTTGAATCAATTTTAGCAGGTACTGGTATGTTATATGCTTAGCTAGAAGATCTAATGTTATTAAGAGTGCTATTGTTGATAATAATGATGCATATTTATATGATCAATTAAGAACAGTCAATCATAATTTCTATTATCAATATGTAAACTCAACTTTAGTTAATGGTTTATCTAAAGGTGATGTAGTTAGTGAAAATTTATCTTGGTGGAAACCAACAGTTATCTCTATTGATGTTGTCTTAGGTTTAGCTGCATTAGCATTTATGGGTGGATATATTTACCTTGATTACATTAAAAAAGCAAAGGAAGGGTAATAAAATGTTAAATTTAAAAAATAAAACAAAATTATCTTATCTTAATTTATTAACTATTATTTTAAGCTTAGTAGTATTAATTATGGGATTAGTTATTCATGGATTTGCTGATCAAAGTTTTGATACTTTAGTAGTTATAATGTTAATTGTTTCATTAAATGTATCTTTATTAGCGTTTATTTTAGATTATGATTTTATGCCATTAGTTGCTTGCTTATTTGCTTCTATTGCTTTTGGTTTAATTGTTTATCATTCTCTACCAATATTTGCTGATAAATTTGATGACTTAAATTTTAGAAATGGTAATTTTACTGCTTGTTTATGGTACACAATTATTAGTGGAATAGGTTTATTAAGTAGTGTAATTACTTGCTTTGATCCTCAAAAATAAATTAAAATAAACAAAAAACGATACCCTAAATTAACAAGGTATCGTTTTTTAATGCTTGAATTTATTACCATTCAACGATTTGTTTACCTTCACCATCAGTTGCACTACCGCATAAAATGATAATGAAGTCAACAAAAGCAATAATTGCTGGAATAAATGTCCAACAGAATAAAAGCATAAAAATTCCTGATGTTGTTTTGCCCATATAAAATCTATGAATACCTATTCCACCAAGAAAGAACGCTAATAAAGCAGCGCATAATCTTGATTTATTTGAAACATTATCACCTGTTGAAGAAACAATACCTCTTAAATCGGCTGATACATGTATTTTATTATCATTAGGTTCGACTTTATTTCCACAAGATGGACAAAATAAAGCGTCATCATTCATTTGGCAACCACATTTTGTACAATATTTCATAATTACCTCCCTTTGATAATATTATAGTTAAAATTTAAAATTATGATATAAAATTATTGTTTAAAATGAAAATAATTTATTATTGTTAATATATAGTTTATATCAAATTAATATAATTTGATAAATATTAGGAGTAAGTATAGTATGAAGTATATAGTTTTTAAAACCTCAAGTGGAAAATATGGCGTAAAAAAAGAAGATGGTGTTAGGGCTATTAAAACTTTTGATGATGAAAAAGAAGCAAAAGAATATGCTGAAGAAATGACAAATAAAGCAAATAAAACTGTAAAAAAAGATAATAAAAAAACTACTTCAAAAAATAAATCTTCTACTAAACAAAGTGATGATTTAATAACTAAAGAAGTAAAAAAACAAACAAAAAAAGCTAAAAGAAAAATGAAAAAAATAATTATTTCTATTATAACTTTAATAATTGTTAGTTTAATTAGCTTTGTTTTTTATAAATACATTTACCCTAGATTTTCTTTTAATCCTATTCAAGCAATGATTGGTACTGTTTATGATGATTTCCAAATTCATTTTATGCAATTAGGAAATAATAAAAATGGTGATGCAATATATATTAAAGCTGGAGATAATGATATTTTAATTGATGCTGGGGCAAGTAACACTACAACAATAAAAAATTATATGAATAAATATGTTAAAGATAATAAATTAGAATATGTAATTGTTACTCATAGTGATGAAGATCATTTAGAAGGAATAGTAGGCGCTAAATCTAATCCTGGTATTTTAGAAAGTTATGAAATAGATACATTAATAGATTTTAATTATGTAGTTAGTGAAACTGAAATATATAAAAATTACATTGAAAAAAGAGATAATTTAGTAAGAGATAATAAAATAAAACATTTGACCGCATCTGAATGTTTAGATAATGGTAATAAAGATGAAGCAAGTTATGATTTAGGAAATGGAATATCAATGAATATTTTATATAATAAATATTATTTTGAACCATCAAAAAATAATAATGATCATTCGGTAATTACATTATTTAAGTATAATAATCATAATTTCTTATTAACTGGTGATTTAGAAAAAGATGGTGAAAAAGCTTTTGTTGAACATTATAAAAATAAAAATTTTCCTAATGTAGATTTATATAAAGCAGGACACCATGGATCTAAAACTTCTTCAAATGCTGAGTTCTTATCTTTAATTAAACCATCTATTTGTGTTGCTTCATGTTCAGCTGGAAATCCAGAATACACTAATAATTATTTAAATGTATTTCCAACTCAAGATTTTGTTACAAGAATATCTAAATATACTAATCAAGTATTTGCTACTTCTTATGGAATGGATAGTAAAGAAAAACCTCTTAATGGTAATGTAATTGTGTCATGTGATGGAAATTCTACTGCTGTAGCATGTTCAAATAATGTCACTTTATTAAAAGATACTGAATGGTTTAATTCTAAAATTTATGTAAAAGAAGATAATACATTTACTTCTGGTAAAGCAAAAAAAGATTATTTTACTAAAGATACTGAAGGAACAAAAGAAGTGCCTTTTAGAATATGGGGCTAATATTATAAATATATATATAAATTGCTATTACTCATTATTAATTTATATAAATATATTAAAGTTGGTTTTTACACCAACTTTTTTAAATGCAAAAAAAAGAACGATATTATTTATGAAAAATTATAGGGGGAAGGTATCGTTCTTTTAATTATGGAAGCACAATTATTTATTATTAAATTTTTTGTACACGAGTCGAATTGCTTTAATTTAAATAAATAATGTAAACTTATATGATATTTACAATTAATTTTGTAAATAAGTTAGATATAACTAACTAATAAAATTAAACTATTTTTATTATTATATGTCAATAACTTTTTTTAAAAATAATATTTTTTTATTAATAAGAGAAAAAAAGCCTAAATTTAGGTTGTTTTGTAATTGCTTGACTTTAAATATTAATATGTTAAAATAGTAAATGGTTTTAAGTCACAAAATAAACATGGTCATCGGAGAACTATGTGTCGTAACACATAAGTTGAAAAGATGTCGAGTGAGCTCGATAAATATTTATCGTGTTTTTTTGTTTATGGAGGGGTTATGAATTTAGTTAAAGATGATATAAAAAAATTATATTTAAGATTTTTAATATCTAGTTTTGGTAGTGCTTTAATTACTAGTGTATATGGTATTGTTGATGCAATGGTGGTTGGTCAATATTATGGTCCAATTGGTTCATCTAGTTTAGGAGTTATTGCACCTATTTGGAATATAATTTATAGTTTTGGTTTACTTGTTGGTATTGGTGGATCTATTTTATTTAGTGTTAATAAAAATAAAAAAGAAAAAATAGATGGTAATACATTTTTTACTTCATCAATTATTTTAGGAATAATAATTTCTCTTGTATTATGGGTGTTATTGTTTGCTGTTGAAGAGCCGATGCTATATTTTTTTGGAGCAGATGAAGAATTAATTGTTTTATGTAAAGAATATCTTTTACCAGTTAAAATCAGTGCGCCTGTATTTGTTTTTACTCAAATTTTATCATCATTTTTAAGAAATGATAATAATCCAAAATTAGCCACTATTGCAGTAGTTATAGGTGGAATATTTAATATTTTCTTTGATTGGTTTTTAGTTTTTTATTGCAACATGGGTATTATGGGAGCAGGAATAGCAACTTGCGCATGTGCATTTGTTTCTATTTTAGTAATGTGTATACATTTTTTTACAAAGAGAAATACTTTAAAATTAACATTTAAGAATAATATATTTGTTCATTTTAAAAATATAATAATAAATGGTTTTTCTACATTTATTGTTGATTTAGCAATGGGGATATTAAATGTATTCTTTAATAGACAAATTTTAAGATATTTTGATTATAATGCATTATCTATTTTTGCAGTAATTATTAATATTGCAACATTTGTACAATGTTGTGGATATGGAATTGGGCAAGCTTGTCAACCATTATTATCAGAAAATTTTGGCGCTAAAAATTATAAACGCGTTAATAAGACATTGATATATGGTATAGTCTCATCATTTATTGTTGGTTTAATATGGCTTATTTTATGTGAAACTATTCCTGAAGGATTTATTAAATTTTTTATGGTTCCAACAGAAGAAGTATTAAAAATAGGACCAAAGATTATAAGAATGTATTCTGTTGCGTTTTTTATATTACCTTTTAATGTTTTCTCAACTTATTATTTTCAATCTATTTTAAAACCTTATATTTCATTAATTATTTCTTTAGCAAGAGGATTTGTTTTAAGTGGTATTTTATTATATGTATTTGGATTAATAAATAAAGATTTAATTTGGATTAGTATCCAAGTAACTGAATTAATAGTTTTTGTTTTTGTAATAATTAATATTATAAAAAATGAAAAGAAACTTAAAAAATTATCTCAATTATCAGATCGAGAATAACCATTTTTCATATGACAACTTGCGTCATAAAGGACCTTATCTAAAACTTTATTTGTTTCATTTTCAATCATTTTAGTAATTTTATTATTTGCTTCAATGATTAAATCAGCATAATTATTTTCATTTATTTTTTTGTCAAATTCGTTAATTAAGTTATAAGAAGCAGCCATAGTTGAATCTTGATATCTTTCAATATGAATTATTGAAGTATTATAGTGAGCATCAGTTAACGCTCCGATTAATCTATTAGCCCAATAAAAATTGTTTGTGTTAATCGTAGTGGTTGTATTACTTAAATAAGTAGGAACTTTATTAGTATTTGTATAAAAAGGAATTAAAGTATTGAAAACATTAGAACCAAAACAAATCCATTCAATAGCAGCGTTTTCTTTTTTTACATAAGGTCTAATTTGTAAAATGGCCATAAAACTAGTTCTACTAATACCTATAGGTCTAAAAGCACCTTTTTTTGCAGAAGAATTAAATCTTGAATAAGGATCATATTCAGTTCCTTGATAATGAGAAGATAAAAGATATTTAATATCTTCAATAGTAATCTTTCTTTCTGGAACTAAACTCCAAGGAATATCATTAGATAATGGATTAAAATTAGCATTTTCACCATCCCATTTAAAAGTATTTGGATTTAAATATCTTTCCATAAACCAAGCTCTAGGAGTATTATAACTATGATCAGAATCAGATTGACTACCAAATGCTAAACGTGGATTAAATTCATTATCTAAATTAAGATTTAAGTGATTATTAATAATAAATTCTTTTAAATCTTGAGAACACATATTTTCTTTTTGATTAGAAAATGCATCTTCAAAATCAAATTTATCTAACCCAAATTGATTTGGCATAACTACATATTCATTGTCATCTACTTTTCTTGCTATCCAATGGTGACCACCGATAGTTTCTAACCACCATATTTCATCTTGATCTGAAAAAGCAATACCATTAGATTCATAAGTTCCATATTCTTCTAATAATTTTCCTAATCTAATGACACCTTCTTTAGCAGAATTAATATAAGGTAACACTAATATTACTAAATCTTCTTCACCAATTCCTTGAACATGATTATTATTTTTTAATAATGGATCTGCTCCTAAAACTCTAGGATTAGATGTAATTGTTTCTGTAGCAGTCATTGCAACATTTTTTTCATTTATTCCACATGCACCCCATATTCCTTCGTCATTTTTTACATTAGGCATACATGTAAATCTATAAGAATTGTCTGGTAGAGGAATACTAATTTTTGATATTTTTGATTTATATATTTTTGGTTGTTTATTTCTTTCTATTACCATTAATTTTTTACTTGTAAAAACTCCAGTTGGTGAATCATCATTTCTAGCTATTAATGTTGAACCATCAAAACTTGCTTTTTTTCCTACTAAAATTGTTGTACATGACATAATTATTTCTCCTTTTGTTATAACTAACTATATCACATTATTTTAAAAAAATAATAATTATAAAAATAATTTTATAGAAAAAAAATATATATCGTGATAGAGTGATAATGTTTTAGGAGAATAATATGCTTAATCAATTTTCAAGAACTCAACTTATATATGGTAAAGATGCTATGGATATTTTATATAAAGCACATGTTGCTGTTTTTGGTATTGGTGGAGTAGGTGGATATGTTGTAGAAGCTTTAGCAAGAAGTGGAGTAAGTAATTTTACTTTAATTGATGATGATAAAGTATGCTTAACTAATTGTAATAGACAAATTTTAGCGACGGTTAATGAAGTAGGTAAATATAAAGTTGATGTGATGAAACAAAGAATATTAAGTATTAATCCATCTGCTAAAGTTGAAACTAGACAATGCTTTTTTTTGCCATCAAATCAAGATGAATTTGATTTTACTCAATATGATTATATTGTTGATGCAATTGATACAGTTTCAGCAAAAATTGCTATTGTTTTAAAAGCTCAAGAAAATAATATACCTGTTATTAGTTCAATGGGCGCAGGTAATAAAGTTAATCCAATGGGATTTATGGTTAGTGATATATATAAAACAGAAATGGATCCTCTAGCTAAAGTAATGCGTCATGAATTAAAAAAAAGAGGAGTAAAAAAGTTGAAAGTTGTTTATTCTAAAGAGAAACCTCTTAGACCTATTGAAGATCCTACTATTAGTTGTAAAACACATTGCACTTGTCCTAAGGGTAGAAGAGATATACCTGGAAGTAATGCTTTTGTTCCTACTGCTTGTGGATTATTAATTGCTTCAGAAGTAGTTAGAGATTTAACTAATTCAGTAGCAAGAAGTGAGTTAAAAAGATGATTTATTTAGATTATGCTGCTAATTATCCTGCTAAAAAAGAAGTTCTTGATGCTTTAGTTGATGTTGAATTAAATTATTATGGTAATTATAATTCTTCGCATAAATTAGGAATAAAATCAAAAGAAAAATATAATGAATTAAATAATAAAATTAAAGATATTTTGTCTTTAGATGATAATTATTCTATTATTTATACTTCTTCTGCTACTGAAGCTAATAATTTAGCCATTAAAGGGATTTGTTCATCTTATTCTGGATTTGGTAAGAAAATATTGGTTAGTGAACTTGAACATAGTTCAATTAATGGTACATTAGGTTATTTAAAAGATAATGGGTTTATTGTGGAATTTATTAAAACACTAAATAATGGTCAAATAGATTTAAATGATTTAAAAGAAAAATTAACTAATGATGTTATTTTAGTATGTGTAATTTTAGTTGATGGTGAAACAGGATTAATGCATGATTATAAAAAAATAAGTGAAGTAATAAAAACTAGTAATGCTCATTTTTTAGTAGATGCTACTCAAGCAATAGGTAAATTTAAATTAGATTTTTCTTATTTAGAACTTGTTAGTTTTGCTCCTCATAAATTTGGTGGAATTATTGGCAGTGGTTGTTTAATTAAAAGAAAAAATACAATATTAACACCTTTATTTCATGGAGGAGAAAGTGATTCTATTTATAGAAGTGGAACTGTTCCTTTAGGAATAATTGCTTCTATTGAAAAAGCTTTAGAATTAGCTTATTCTTCATTAGATGAAAATTATATAAAAGTTAATAATGTTAATAAATATATTTTAAATGAATTAAATAAAATTAATAAAATTAAGATTAATTCATTTACTAATCCATATATTATTAATATTTCTATTGATGGTTTTTTAGGCCGACAAAGTGTAGATTTTTTAAATGAACATGATATATGTGTTAGTCAAAAATCAGCTTGCTCAATTAAAAATACACCTTCAAAAATTATAATGGCTATTTATAAAGATAAAAAAAGAGCTTCTTCATCATTTAGAATATCATTAAGTGAATTAGTAACTATTGAAGAAGCAGAACAATTAATAAAAGTAATAAAGGAGTTAATTAAATGATAGATGAATTTGAACAATCAATAACTAAAAAATATCGTGCTAAATTGTGGTCAAGATTTGTCGCTGCAATTAAAGAATATCAATTAATTCAACCAAATGATCATATATGTGTATGTATTTCTGGTGGAAAAGATTCTATGCTTATGGCTAGATTATTTATGCAATTACAAAAACATTCAGATTTTGATTTTAAAGTAGAATATTTGGTTATGAATCCAGGATATAATGAAATTAATTTACAAACTATTTTAAATAATTTACAAAAGTTATCTATACCTGCTAAAGTTGTAGAAAGTAATATTTTTGAAATAGCAAATTCTCAAGATAGAAGTCCATGCTTTTTATGTGCAAAAATGAGAAGAGGAGCTTTATATAATTTTGCTAAACAAATGGGATGTAATAAAATAGCATTAGGCCATCATTATGATGATGTTATTGAAACTACTTTAATGAATTTACTTAATTCTGGTTCTTTTCAAACTATGTTACCAAAATTAAAATCAACTAATTTTGAAGGCATGGAATTAATTAGACCTATGTATTTAATTAGAGAAAAAGATATTATTTCATGGAAAAATTATCATCATTTACAATTTATTCAATGCGCTTGTAGATTTACAGAAAATTGTGCTGTTTGTGATAATGGTGGTGGTGGATCTCAAAGATACGCGACTAAACAATTAATTAAAGAATTAGTTAAAAATTATAATCCTCAAGTTGAAAAAAACATTTTTAAAAGTGCAGATAATGTAACTTTAGATATGATTTTAGGCTATAAAGAGAAAGGAAAACATTATAGTTATTTAGATAATTATGATGAAAATTAATTTTTAGGTTTAAATTATTATTTTAAAGTGTTAATATGCACTTGTTAAGGCGGTAAAAAAATGAAAGAATTAGAAACAAGAATTATACAAGATGGAAAGATAATAAACAATGAAATTTTAAAAATAGATTCTTTTATTAATCATCAAATTGATGTGAATTTATTGAATAATATTTCAAAATATTTAGCTTCTCATTTTGCTAATATAACAAAAATTTTAACAATTGAAACTAGTGGAATTGCTTTTGCTATTGGTGTTTCTCAATGTTTAGGAAATATTCCAGTTGTATTTGCTAAAAAAACAAAATCAAAAATTGTTGATGAAAAAAATATTTATACAGCTAGAGTTCATTCATTTACTAAAAATGTTGATAATGTAATTTCTGTTGATAAAAGATTTTTATCTAATGAAGATAATATTTTGATAGTTGATGACTTTTTAGCAGAAGGTAATGCTGCATTTGGCTTAATTGATTTATGTCATCAAGCTAATAGTAAAATTGCTGGAGTAGCAGTAGTTGTTGAAAAAAGATTTCAAGGTGGTAGAGATAGAATTGAACATGCGGGAATTAAAGTTGTCAGTGCTGCTTCAATAGATCATTTTGAAAATAATACAGTTGTTTTTTATAACGAAAAATAATTATTTATTATAATAAATAAAGATTAATAAAATTTTAAAAGAAAAAAATAGAAAGCGATTACATGATATTTTTTTCTTTTTTTTATAGAAATTTTATAGTGTATTAATATATAATTTTTTTGTCGAAAGATGAAATCGACATTTCGTATAATTACCCTAATTGGTGGGAAAGTCTCTACGCTGGACCGTAATCCAGCACTACGAATAAAGATCAATCATTGGAATATTGTCTCTTTATAATAGACTTTCTTTTTGCTTTTAGGAAAGAAAAGGAGAAAGAAATATATGAAAAAAACAATCAAAAAGATCTTACTTACATCATTACTTGCTACAACAGGTACATTAGCTCTTGCTTCATGTGATTTTGGCGGTAGTGATAAAATCAAAGTTGGATTAATCGCTTTACATGATGAAAACTCAACTTATGATAAGAACTTTATTGATGCTTTTAAAGCTGCTTGTGATGCTCAAGGAATGCAAGCAATTATTAGAACTGGCGTACCTGAATCTGAAAAAGTTACTGAAACTGCTGATGATTTAGTTGATCAAGGTTGTAAATTTGTTTTTGCTGATTCATTTGGTCATGAAGCACATTTATTAAAAACTGCTAAAAAGAATCCAGAAGTTCAATTTTCACATGCAACAGGTACTACTGCTCACACAGAAAAAGTAGCTAATTTCCACAATGCTTTTGCTTCAATTTATGAAGGTAGATATTTAGCTGGTGTTGCTGCTGGATTAAAATTACAAGAAATGATTTCTAAAGATGCAAAAACATCTCATAAAATTGGTTATGCTGGTGCTTATCCTTATGCTGAAGTTATTTCTGGTTATACATCATATTTCTTAGGTGTTAGATCAATTGTTAGTGATGTAACTATGGATGTCACATTCACATCATCATGGTATGATGAAACAGCTGAAAAGAACGCTGCAAATGCTTTAATTGAAGGTGGATGTTCAATTATTTCTCAACATGCTGACTCAATGGGTGCTCCAAGTGCTTGTGAAAAAGCAAAAGTTCCTAACATTTCATATAATGGATCAACAAAAAATGCTTGTCCAGATACATATATGGTTTCTTCAAGAATTAACTGGCAACCATATTTTGAATATTGCTTTAAAGCTGTCAAAGAAGGTACAGAAATTGCTACTGATTGGACAGGTGGATTAGGTGATACTCTTTATACTGGTTCAGTTTGTTTAGCTGAATTAGGTAATAATGTTGCTGCTGGTACAGAAACAAAATTAAATGAAGTTCATAAACAATTAAAAGAAGGAAAATTAAAAGTATTTGATTGTTCTAAATTTACTGTTGGTGGTAAAGCTGTCACAACATTTATGGCTGATATTGATACTGATGATAATTTCACTCCTGATCATGAAGCTGTCAAAACTGAAAATGGTGTAACATTTATTGATGAATCTACATTACGTTCAGCTCCATATTTTGCATTGGATATTGATGGTATTAATAGATTAGACAAAAAGAATTAATTTAATATTTTGTCTTTTTACCCAAGAGCCAAAATTGACTCTTGGGTTTATTTGTTTTTTAGGAGAATGGAAATGGAGTTAGAAAATAAAAAAATTGATATTTCTTTCAAAAATATTACAAAAAGATTTGGCACTAATATTGCTAACAATAATATTTCTTTTGATATTTTTGAGGGTGAAATACTTGCTTTACTTGGTGAAAATGGAAGTGGTAAAACTACTTTAATGAATATGTTAAGTGGTATTTATTTTCCTGATGAGGGAGATATTTTTGTACATGGTGAAAAAGCTAACATAAAATCTCCTCATGATGCTTTTAAATATAATATAGGAATGATTCATCAACATTTTAAATTGATTGATACATTTACCTGTTTAGAAAATATTGTTTTAGGAATTGAAGATAAGAATAAATCTAAATTAAAAATAGCTAAAGAATTAGTTAATGAAATCTTATCTAAATATGGATTTGTTCTTGATTTGAATAGAAAAGTATATGAGATGTCTGTTTCTGAAAAGCAAACATTAGAAATTGTTAAAACTTTATATAGAGGTGCAAATACATTAATTCTTGATGAACCAACTGCAGTTTTAACTCCTAATGAAATTGAAAAATTATTCAATGTTTTAAGAAATATGAAAAATGATGGTAAATCAATTATTATCATTACTCATAAATTAAATGAAGTTATGGAAATTTCTGATCGTGTAGTAGTTTTAAGAAAAGGTGAATATATTGGTGTTGTAAATACTTGTGATACTAATGAAAAAGCTTTAACGGAAATGATGGTTGGAAAGAAAGTTGAATTAAATATTGATAGAAGTGAACCCGTTAATCCAAAAGATAGATTAATTGTTAATAATTTAACTTGTAAAAATAGAGAAGGAATTAAAACCTTAGATGATGTTTCTTTTACTGCTAAAAGTGGTGAAATATTAGGAATTGCTGGTATTTCTGGATCAGGACAAAGAGAGATTTTAGAATCTATTGCTGGCTTAGTTAGACTTGAAAGAGGAGAAATTACTTATATTGATCCTAAAACTAATGAGGAAGTTAATTTAAGAAATAAAACACCATTAGAAATTAGAGAGATGGGTGTTAGATTATCATTTGTTCCTGAAGATAGATTAGGAATGGGATTAGTTGGTAATATGGATATTATTGATAATATGATGTTAAGAAGTTATTCTAAAGGTCATAATTTATTTGTTGATAGATCTAAACCAACTGAACTTGCTAATAAAACTATTGAAGAATTAGAAGTAAAAACTCCTTCTATTCATACTGCTGTAAGAAAATTATCTGGTGGAAATGTTCAAAAGGTTTTAGTTGGTAGAGAAATTGCTTCTTCTCCAAAAGTTTTAATGGTTGCTTATCCGGTTAGAGGCCTTGATATCAATTCATCTTATATTATTTATCATTTATTAAATGAACAAAAACAAAAAGGTACATCTATTATTTATGTTGGAGAAGATTTAGATGTATTACTTGCTTTAAGTGATAGAATATTAGTTTTATGTCAAGGAAAAGTAAATGGTATAGTTGATGCTAGAACTACTACTAAAGAAGAAGTTGGTTTGTTAATGACTAATTTAGTTAATAAGGAGGCCTTATAAATGAAAAATAAAGAACCTTTATTTCATATTAGTAAAAGAGTAAATATATCTTGGCAAAAGTCTTTATTAATAAAAGGTGGAGCTATTTTATCAGCGCTTATTTTATGCTGCATACTTCTTTTATGTATTGCACAAGCCAATCCTTTTGAAGTAATTACTCAATTGTTTTTAGGTAATTTTGGTACTCCAAGAAGAATTTGGATGTTGCTTAAAGATATATCTTTATTATTAATTGTAGCGTTAGCTTTAGTTCCTGCTTTTAAAATGAAGTTTTGGAATTTGGGTGGAAATGGTCAAATTTTAATGGGAACATTAGCTAGTATTATATGTATGTTTTATATGGGTAATGCAGGTATTAGCGATTTAATTATTATTCCTTGCATGATTGTTTGTAGCATATTAGCAGGTGTTATTTGGGCAGTTATACCAGCAATTTTTAAAGCAATTTTTAATACTAATGAATCTTTATTTTCTTTGATGCTTAATTATGTTGCTAGTGGCTTAGTTACAGTATTTTTAACTATTGCTGTTAAAACTGGATCTGGAACTTTGGGTATTGTAAATGCTGGTAATTTAGTTGTTATTGGTAATGATTATATGTTGACTATTTTAGTGGCTATTGTAATTTTTGGTTTCATGTTTAGTTATTTAAAATATTCTAAACATGGATATGAATTAACTGTAGTTGGTGAAAGTGAACAAACCGCTAAATATATTGGTATTAATGTTAGAAAAGTTGTTATTAGAACATTAGTTTTATCAGGAGCAATATGTGGAATTGTTGGTTTACTTATTGCTGGATCATTATCTCATACAGTTAATACTGAAAGTGCTAATAATATGGGCTTTACTGCAATTATGGTTACGTGGCTTGGAAAATGTAATCCTCTTTACATGGTTGGAACTTCATTTTTAGTTTCTTTCCTTTCTAGAGGTATGCAACAAGTTCAAACTTATTGTGGATTAACTAATAATGCAATTTCAGATATTGCACTTGGTGTTATGTATTTCTTCATTATTGGTTGTGATTTCTTTGCTAATTATAAAATTATGTTTAGACGTAATAAAAAGGAGGAAAAATAAATGTTTTTTAATGCTATTTTACCTAGTGCGATTGCAATTGCTACTGTCTTTTTATATGGTTGTCTTGGTGAGACTTTAATGGAAAAAGTTGGACATTTAAATTTAGGTATTCCAGGTATTATGTGCATGGGTACATTTGGAGGATGTTTAGGTGTTAGTCTTTATATGAGTAATTTTAAAGATAATCCAATGGCTGCTAATTGGTTCTTACTTGTGCTAATTGCTATTATTTTATCATTTATTTTTGCTGCTATAGGTGGACTTATATATGCTTTTATTACTGTTACTTTAAAATGTAATCAAAATGTTACAGGTTTAGCATTAACTACTTTTGGTGCAGGATTTGTTGATTATTTTATGAATTCAATTGATAAAACTTATTTTGCTTATGCTAGTAAAATTTTTAAATATCATTTACCTTTTGGTGATAATTTAGGAGCATTTGGAAATATATTTATTAATCATGGTATTTTAGTTTATTTGGCTCTTGTTTTAGCTATTGTAGCAGCTATTGTCTTAAAGAAAACAAGAATAGGTTTATCTTTAAGAGCTATTGGTGAAAATCCTGCTACTGCAGATGCTGCAGGAATAAATGTTAACAAATATAAATATATTACTATTACATTAGGTTCTGGTATAGCAGGACTTGGTGGCTTGTTTTATGTTATGGATTATGTTGGTGGAAGTTGGGAAAATTCTGGAACAATTCAAGCATTTGGTTGGTTAGCAATTGCATTAGTTATCTTTAGTATTTGGAAACCAGGTTTTGCTATTATAGGTTCTATTATATTTGGTGTTTTATTTGTTGTTCCAAGTTATTTAACTGGAATTTCTAATGTGACTAAAAATATATTATCGATGTTACCATATATTGTTACAATTATTGTTTTAATTATTACAAGTATTGTAGGTAAACAAAGTGTACAACCACCAGCTTCACTTGGTGTATCATATTTTAGAGAAGATAGATAAGGAGGATTTATGGATTACGATTTTAAAAATTTTGGTGAATTGCTATATGACAAAAACAAAATGAAAGCAACTTTGCCTTCACCTATTTATAAAAGATTTATTGATGCTGTTAATCATGAAGTTCCTTTAGATTTAGCAATTGCTGATGTGATTGCACATAACATGAAAATGTGGGCTCTTAGTCACGGATGTACTCATTATACCCATTGGTTTCATCCTTTAAGTGGCACTACTGCAGAAAAACATAATTCATTTATTGAAAATATTGATGGGCAACCTATTGCTAGATTTTCAGGTAAGTCATTAATTAAAGATGAACCTGATGCTTCTAGTTTTCCTAATGGTGGATTAAGAGCAACTTTTGAAGCTAGAGGATATACTTATTGGGATGTTGAATCTCCTGCATTTATTAGAGGACATGTTTTATATATTCCTACTGTATTTATTTCTTATACTGGTGAAGCTCTTGATACTAAAGGACCATTATTAAAATCAATTGATGCAATAAATAAATCCGCTGTTAAATTGTTAAATTTATTAGGTAAAAAAGTAAAAACTGTTAAACCTTATATTGGCTTAGAACAAGAATATTTCTTGGTTGATAAAGATGATTTTCTTAAAAGAAGAGATTTATATTTAACTGGTAAAACTTTACTTGGTTTAGTACCACCTAAAGCTCAACAATTAGAAACTCATTATTTTGGCCCAATTCCTCAAAGAGTTAATAAATTTATGGAAGAACTTAATAAAGAATTATGGGATTTAGGAATATACGCTAAAGCAGAACATAATGAAGTGGCACCTGGTCAATTTGAATTAGCTCCAATATTTTCTAACGTTAATATAGCAGTAGATCAAAATATGTTAACTATGGAGATTCTTCAAGATGTTGCTTTGAAAAATAATATGGTTTGTTTATTACATGAAAAACCATATCAAGGAGTTAATGGCTCTGGTAAACATAATAATTATTCTTTATTAACAGATACTGGTTTAAATTTATTTGATCCTAAATGTGAAAACGAAACTTTATTTTTAATATTCGTTTCTTGCTTAATGAAAGGTGTTGATGAATATAGTGATTTAATTAGATTATCTTCATCTAATCCTGGTAATGATTTCCGTTTAGGTGCCTCTGAAGCTCCACCAGCAATTATTTCAATGTATATTGCTGAAGAATTTGAAAATAAATTTGAAAAGAAATCTATCTCAAAGAAAAATAAGAAATTTAAAATGGATACAATTTCTTCTTTACCTAGTGATGAATCAGATAGAAATAGAACTTCTCCTGTAGCGTTCACTGGTAATAAATTTGAATTTAGATCTTTAGGTTCATCTATGAATGCTTCTGAATTAAATATAGTTATTAATTTAGTAATGTCTAAAGCTGTTGATGAATTTTATAGTGAATTAAATTTATATAATGGAGATGATATAGAATCTAAAGCTAGAGAAATGGCTTTAAAATTATATAATGATCACAAAAGAATTCTATTTTCTGGTAATGGATATTCAGATGAATGGGTAGAAGAAGCTAAAAATAGAGGATTGCATAATATTCATACTTTTGCTGAAGCAATTAATTCACTAAATGATGAAAAAAATATTAATTTATTTGATTCTTATCAAGTTTTAAATCCAAAAGAAGTTAATGCAAGAAAAGAAATTAAATATGAAAATTATTATAATATCCGTTTAATCGAAATTAAAACATTAACAGAAATGACTTATCAACAAGTAATTCCTTCTGCAATTAAAGAACTTAATTTTATATGTGCATGTGGAAAAGAATTTATGTCAAAATCAATGGTTACAAAAGTTGATAAATTACAATTATTTATTGATGAATCAAGCTTACTTGCAGGACAAATTGAAGATAAAGTTAAAGAATTATCTTATAAAAATGATTATCAAGAAAAATGCATGTTTATTTTAAATAATATTCTTCCATTATGTTCTAAATTAAGAACAATTACTGATAATCTAGAAAAATATATTTCTAAAGATAATCAACCATTCCCTCAATATGAACAATTGTTCTTTGATATAGATTTCTAAGAGTTTAAATATTAATTTAATCTATTGATATAAAGATATTATATGATAAAATTGGTTAGCAAAAGCTAACCTTTTTTTGTTTTCAAGTAAAATGTATGTTTATAAAGATAATAATTTATTTGTATCATTGCAATGATATAAAAATATTATAATTGATTGATAATGTATCATTTATATTATTATAAGATTATATTAATAATAAATTTTTATTAAAATAAATGAATTTAAAGAAAAAATTATCTGTTTGAAATCATGTAAGCAGTTACAAATTTAAAAAGTTAGTCATTTATAACTTTTCTATTGAAATGCAAGTTAGTTTAAACTAATATATTTATGCTGAGAAGCAAAATTGGAGAGAGAAAAAATGAATTTTAATTTTAAAAAGGTATTATTTTTATTACCAATAATTATTTTGTCTTCATGTAATGAAGTGACATCTACATCTAATAATTCAACTAAATTAGATTTGCCTAAAATGCCTACTTTAGTTGATAATCGTTCTAATGATAAAAAAATGAAAACTATTACTACTTTAAATGGTAATGAAGTAACTTATAATGCAAATACAAGAGACATTGTAGCTCTAGGGTGCGCAGGTGATATTTTATCATTAGGTTTAAGACCACTTGCTGTTGATGGCAACACAAATAGTAATGGGTATGAAAATTATTTTTATGGTGTAGAAAAATTAAAAAATACTCAACCATTTGATCCAGAAGAAGTATTAAGTTATAAACCTGAATTGATTTTAACTTATGATACAATGGATCAAAAAGATATTACTAAATTAGAGAAAATTGCGCCTGTAATTCCAATTTATTTTAATACTTATGATTATGAAAAAAGAATTTCTTATTTAGGAAATATTTTTGATATGAAAGATAATAGTGATATCCTTATTTCATTTTGTCATGAATTAGAAGAGAAAAGTTTGGCAAGTTTAGAAAAATTAGGCTTTAAAAATAAAACTGTAACTGTCTTTTCATATATGAATGGAATTTGTATTCCACCTGATTTTAATGGGGCATTTGTTTTTAATCATATTCTATATGATGTTTTAAATCTTAATAAAAATGAAAAAGTTGAACAATATTTAAATAATCAAGCTCAACCTGCATATTCTCCTATTTCAAGTGAAAAATTAAAAGAATATGAAGGAGATATCAATATTTATGCTTCTATGGACGAAACTGATAATTCTATTCCAGATGTAGTTAAAACTAATGAAGGTTGGAAGAGCCTTAAATGTGTTAAAGGAAATAAAGTTGGAGTAATTAATATTGTTTTATTTTCTTTAAAAGATGTTTTATATATGGCTAATCAATATCAATCAATTTTTAATGCTATAGAAGTAACTTTATAAAATGAAAAAATTAAATTCAAAATTAAAATTTATTATTTTAATGATAAGTGGTTTTATTGGCCTAATTACCATGTTTATACTTTCTTTATATTTTGGAGCAGAAAAAAGTATTACTTTTAATGATATTTTTAATTCAATATTCCATTTTAATGATGATAATTTTAATGAAATTATTGTTAGAAATATTAGATTACCGAGATTTATTGCAGATGTTTTAGTTGGTGCTTCACTTGCTATTGCTGGAGCATTAATGCAAGGTACAACTAAAAATCCAATGGCAGATTCAGGTATTATGGGGATTTCTTCTGGATCAGTATTTGGAGTAGTAATTATCATGATTTTCTTTCCAAATATTTCTCGCTTAGGAAGAATAGGTGTATCTTGTTTAGGGGCAGCTTTAGTAACATTTTTAATATATGGAATAGCTTTAATGAGTAAAAGAGGTATGACTCCTGATAGAATGGTTTTATCGGGCATGGCTATTTCAACTTTATTTTCTTCTGTTACTACTGCCATAGTTTTAAAACAAGGTGCAAGTTCTGAAATGTTTAAATATATGGCTGGATCAAGTGCGAATACTATTTGGTTAGATATTGAATTAGCGTTACCATTTTTTATTGTTTGTTTTATTATTGGAATCATAATTTCAAGAAATTTAACTATTTTATCTTTAGGTGATGAAACTAGTACTTCTTTAGGTGTTAATGGTAAAGTTATTAAATTATTGTCTACAATTATTGTTTTAGTGTTATCGGCTATTGCAGTGGTTATTATAGGTCCAGTATCTTATGTAGGATTAATGATTCCACATATTATTAGATATTTAGTAGGTAGTGATTATCGTTTTGTGATTCCAAGTTGTGGTTTATTAGGTGCATTATTTGTAACATTTGTTGATTTTTTAGCAAGAAATATTATGCTAGAAATAGAATTGCCAATAGGTTTAATTATTACTTTAATTGGTGTACCATTCTTTATTTTTGTTTCAAGAAAAAAATCTATGGAGGACGCTTATTAATATGAAAAAGCTTCTTCTAAAATATAAAAATTGTAATCCTTTAAAAAAGGGAATCATAATTAGTATTTTATTATTTATATTATTAATTATTGTTTTTCTGATTGGTTGTAATGTTGGTCAATATAAAATATCTATTTTACAAGTTTTTGAAACATTATTTGGTGGTGGTGACAAATATTCAAAAATGACATTATTTGAATTTCGCTTACCTAGATTATGTTTAGCTTTGTTAGTAGGAATTGGTATGGGAGTAGCAGGAGTAAGTATGCAAAATCTTCTTCATAATGATTTAGCTAGTCCTGGTACTCTTGGTGTATCTGATGGAAGTGGATTATTTGTTACTTTATATGTTGCTTTGTTTAAAACTACTTCTTCTTCACCCTTATTATTGCCACTTTTAGCTTTAGCAGGTGGTTTATTATCTGCAATTATTATTTTCTTATTATCAATAAAAAAGAAAAGTAATATTGATCCAGTTAGATTAATTATGACTGGAGTTAGTATGTCAGCATGCTATGGAGCTATTGGCACTATTATGATGTATGCACTTGATCAATCTCAACTTGATTTTTTACAAAGATGGCAATCTGGTGAATTATGGGGAACTGATTGGAATTATATTTTAATTTTATTTATTTGGTTATTACTTTTTGGTGGAATTATTTATTATAAAAGTCGTACTTTGAATGCAATAGAAATGGGTTATGATATTGCAAAAGGAATTGGAGTAAATGTCAAAAAAGAATTTATTATTATTTCTTTTTGTGCAGTAGCTATATCTTCAGCTTCGGTCGCATTTGGTGGTAATTTCTTTTTCTTAGGTTTAATTGGTCCACATATTGCTAGAAAAATGGTTGGAACAGATAATAGAATTTTATTTCCTGCTAGTTCAATTATTTCTGCAATCTTAATTTTAGTTGCAGACATGTTAGTAATGGGAGTAGATTTCTTAATTAATATTCCTACTGGAATTTTAGTTTCAATTTTATCAGTACCATACTTTATATATTTATTAATCAAGGAGGGCTAGAATGGAAAATATTATTAAAACAAAAAAATTAAAAATAGGATATGATGGCTTAATTATTGTTCCTGAATTTAATTGTGAAATAAAAAAACATTGTATTACTTCTATTATTGGTCCTAATGGATGTGGTAAATCTACTGTTTTAAAAGCTATTGGTAGAATTATTCCTCATGAAGCAGGAACAATCATTATTAATGATGTCGAAATGAAAAAATTAAAGACATTACAAATAGCTAAAATGATGGCAATTTTACCTCAATCACCAACTGCACCAAGCTCAATTACTGTTTTTGATTTAGTGAGTTATGGACGTTATCCTTATCAAAAAGGTTTAGGTAAATTATCTAAAGAAGATAAAGAAATTATTAATTGGGCTTTAAACGCTACTCACATGGAAGAATATAAAAATAGAGCAATTTGTAATCTTTCAGGTGGTCAAAGACAAAGAGTCTGGATTGCTATGGCTTTGGCTCAACAAACAGAAATTATTTTATTAGATGAACCTACTACATATTTAGATTTAAATCATCAATTAGAAATACTTGAATTATTAAAAGAATTAAATCAAAAAAATAAAACAACTATTGTTATGGTTTTACATGATTTAAATTTAGCAAGTAAATATTCTGATTATTTATTAGCGATGAAAGATGGTGAAATTGTTAGATATGGTACACCTAAAGAAGTTTTTAATAAAGAAATGTTGGAAAATTGTTTTCAAATAAATGGTGAAATCTTTATTGATCAAAAAAGTGATAAACCATTATGTGTTTCTTATGAATTGTTAAGAAAGAAAGGTGATAATGATGAAAAATAAATTTGTTATTATTTTAAGTGTCTTATTTGTTTGTTCTTGTTCTAATCAAAAAATAAATAGTCATATTGAATATGAATTACCAAATATTAGTTATAATTCATTATTAAAAAATTTACCTGAAGTAAAAGATGTTAATTCAATGCAAGACTTATCTAATTTTGTTGATTATGTTGTTTTTTATAGCACTAATGAAGATTTTGTTTATACTAATGTTACTGATGAATATAAAGAAGTATTATTAAATGATTTAGAATATCAAATTAAATGGGCATGCCAATATGCTTCCATTGGTCATAATTTTGTTAAAGGATATGATGCAAGTAAATTAAATGATAATTTAATTGGTATCAGTGGCTATATTTCTAATTATGGTTTTAAATCTTATGAAGAAGAAGTTAATAATGTTGTTACATTTGAATATTATCAAGATGTTTTAAGTAAAAATAAATATCAAAATAAAGATGGAAATAAATTGCCTTTATATAAATATAATAATGGTTTTATAGAAGTAAATAATAGTGAACAATTATTTTATGCTTGTATGAATAATTATTTTCCATATTGCAAAAAAGGAACTAAAGCTTATGAAATATTACAAAAAGCTATTGGTATTTTAAATAGGATTATTAAAGATAATATGACTGAACTTGAAAAATATATTGCAATTTATCATTATATTCTTTCAGAAACTACTTATGATTATTATTCTTTTAAACAAAAAGATAGTAATCATCAAGATTATGCATGTTATTTTTTAGAAGGTGTATTTGATCATCATACTGCGGTGTGTGATGGCTTAACTAAAGCTGTTGTTTTATTATCAAGATTAGAAGGAATAGAAGCGTATCATATTGGAGCGGTTTCTAAAATTGGTGGCCATGCTTATTGTTATGTTAAAATTAATGATCAATATTATTTATCATGTCCTACTTCAGGATCAAATATCGAAACAAAAAATAATATTAAATATCATGTTCATAATAATTTATTTTTATTAACAAGTTATTATACTAGTTCGACAAGTTGGGAATATGATTCAGAAGCATTGCCTGATATTAAACAAGAAGTTATGAAAAGTGAACCATTTGATTATTATGATAATTATTATGTTAATATGGGACAAGATAAATATTCTTTACATATTAAAGATGTTTCTACTGGTAATAAGATATTAAAATATGTAGAAAATATTGCTAAAGAAAATGATTTATGTTTACAAATTGAATTATTAGGTAGTTATGAAATCATGTCTAATATTTGGCAGAATTACAATAATCAATATAATTTTAATTTTGTTAATAATGGAATGTTTAAGAAAGAAAAAGCTTATACTTTTTTCTTTGATTATCGAAAATGAAAAAATATTTATTATTGATTAGTTTATTGTTGTGTTCTTGTAGTAATGTCACATCTTCTTTAAATAAAATTGATAAATTATATTTTGCTTCTAATTTGAAACAAGAAGATTTACCTAAACCAAATCAAACAATCTCTTCTTTAGAAGAATTTATTTATTCACTTGATTATTTAGCGTTTTATAAAATAGATAAAAAAGTATCATTTTATATAAGTGAGGAATATGCAAAATCATTTTATAATATTTATCAAGAATTTTCTAAAGCACAAGAACAAGTTGTTATAGCGGATGTTTATCCGACATTTATGGATTATAATTTATATGTTAATTATAAAATTATTACATTAAGTGTTGTAATACAGGATATTGCTATTAAAAGTAATGAAAAATTAGAAGCTCAAAATATATATAAAATAGATTATAAAAAAGGCGATTATCAACATCAAATACCTTTAAATAGTTCTTCTTTAAAAGAAATAAATGTTGAAACAAGTCAACAATTATATTATGTTATTGAAAATCATTATAAACCTCGTTTAAAAAAAGATTCAATAGCAGAAAAAATCTATAAATCAGCTGAAAATATATTAAATTCAATAATTAGTGATGATATGAATGAATATCAAAAAGCTAAACAAATATATAATTATCTTTGTAGTGAAATCAGTTATGATTATGTAACTAGTAATGAATCTACATATAATTTAAATGAAAATCAAGCTTATTTTTTAGAAGGTGTTTTTCTAAATTATAATGCTGTTTGTGATGGCAAAAGTAAAGCTTATTCTTTACTTTGTAATATGGAAAATATTGATAATGTTAGAGTTACTGCAATAAATGATAAATATCAAGGTCATGCTTACAATTATATAAAAATTGATAATAAATGGTATTTATCATGTACTACTTTTGGTAGCCATAGAATGGAATTATTAGATAATAAATTCTATATTGTTCCTTCTATTAATATGTTTTTAGTTAATTATCAAACACCATATTTTACTTCTTGGGGATATGATTCAAATATGCACCAAGAAATAAAAGAAAAAATTGAAAAAGATAATTATTTTGATATTAAAGAAATAAATTCTATTAATGAATTTAATCAATTAATAAATAATTATCACTTAAGTTCACTTTCTAATATTGAAGTAGAATTTCAATATTTTAAAGATATTAGTTTATTTAAAGAAGAGATAGAGAAAGAATATTCTTCATATAATTTAGTTTTATTACAAAATTTACCTTATGAAAATAATTTTTATTCTTTTATCTTTCTTGATAACATTTAAGGAGGTTTTAAAAAATGTTAAAAAATAAAATTATTATTCCACTTACTACAATGATGATGTTATCTATTTTTACTTTAACTAGTTGTAATATCAACAATAATTCATCATTATCTTCTTCAACTGAAGAATCGTTAAATTATTTAGCGTTAAATAGAAGAATTACTTACGCTAAAGATAATTATTTAACTGATGAAAAGAAAGTTTTATACACTAAAGATAGTATTGATTTATTATTAGAAGCAGTTTCTGAAGCTGAAAATTTAATTAATAATGCTACTTCACAAGAACAAATTGATAAGGCAATAAACAAAATTAATGATGCAATTGATAAATTAGTTACAAATGTTAAACCTGATAAGACATTGAATCAAATTGGTGAATTTATGGATAATTGTAAAGGTAATTATACTTTAAAAGTCACTGATTATTATGGAAGTGATATACCAACTACTTATACAATTAAATCAACAGAAAAAGCTATTTATGATGTTACTAAAAACGAAGGATATGTTGCTTTTGATGGGTATGTACATGATTTTAATTATGTAAATGATACATTTAATCTTGGTAGAGTCCATCTTGGTGAAAGACAAGATCCAGCTGTATATTTAACAAGTAATCGTTTAGATGATGTTGTCAGTCAAGTTGGTGTTACTGAAGCATTTACTTCTCTTGGTTTTCCTCTTTATGGTGGTTTTAAACAAGCATCAGGTCAAAAATTTTATGTTACAGATAGTACAACATTCTTTGATTTAACTTTAGATTTAATTAATAATAGATATCAATCTTATGATGGATTTAATGGTGAATTAAATTTAATGAGTATGGAATTAAGTAATGATGATGTTTTATCAATGCGTTTATATGGTAAAGATTTAAATGATTTAAAATTTGATTTAGTATTTACTGATTTTAATAAAACTACTATTGATGGAGTCAATGAATATTTAGCTAATAATAGTGAATATCAAACTAAAAGTAATCCAATGGAATTAGTTAAAACTGTTATAGATAATTCTAAAACTAATTATAGCTTAAAATTTAATGTATTTTCTCATAAAGAAGGTAGATCAAATCAAAAAGCTAATTATGTAATTACATATAAAAATAATAAAGATAATGAATATTGGTTATCTTCTTCTAATAAAGGAATTATTAAAACTGGTTCAGAATATAAAAACTTTATTTATAATGATGGTAATGTAGAAGTAAATGATACTGCTAAATACGGTATTAAAGATATTGATATTATTAATAAATTACTTTCTCATTATAATGATTTTGAATTATTAAATAAAACTGATGATTATTATTTAAGTATTTCAGAAGATCCTATAATGCAACAAATGTTATATCGTTTCTTTGAATTAAGTAATTATCAAAATGTAGCAGATAAAAATTATTTTGGTGATGAACCATCTAAAATAAATCCTGCAGATATTAAAAAAATATCTTTAACTAAAAATGATGAAGGTAAATTAGTAATTAATTTATTTAGTGAATTATCTAATAATAGAAATGGTCTTATTATAAGAGCAGTCTTAGTAGATTATCAAAATGTTAATGTTAATGGCTTAGAAGATTTAACTTCATTAAGCAAAAATAGATTAGAAGAATTATATAATAATGTTAAAAATATTACTAATGAAAAATATACTGAAAAATCATATAATGTATTTAATTTAATGCTTAATAAAGCTCAAGAAATTCTTAATAGTCAAAATAGTGATGTTAATGTATATAATGATATGTATACAGTTTTAAATAATGCTTATACTGAATTAGAATTAAAAGAAAATAATTTTGCTGAAGATGGTGAAAATAAAATACATCAATTTTTATCTAATTATTCAAAATATAATGTTTCTTATAAAATGGAAGTAACTTCAAATGGAGAAACATTAACATATATTGCTAAATATAATAATTATTTTTATTGTTTAGAAAACAAAGCTGGATATATTATGATTGATAAATTTGCTCATAGTTTCCATGTAGAAGATAATATTATTATTGATGATATTTGTTCTAATAAATATGGTGCTCATTTTAATCAACTTTCTAGAGTACAACCTTATTTTGGCTCATTTGAAAATCTTGCAGGAATTGAAGACTATGAAACATTATCAGGATCATATATGACTAGAATTAATAATTCAAATAAATATTTTACTACTAATATTAATTATTTAAATTTTATTCCAAATGTTAATTTAGATGTATTAAATGGTTTTTCATGTGAATTATTAAATAATGGTTTAGAAATAAGTTTATATAAATCAACATCTTTAAATTTAAGTTTAGAAGGGGCTAATAGTTATGAATTAGCTGCTATGAATAAAGGTAATGTTAATGCAGTAGTACGTATTACTAATTTAAATACTGCTTCTAATGAATTATTAGAAAACTTTATAAATAGTAATGAAGCTATTTATTCTAAAGAACAAATGCTTAATAAATTGAATAATTTAACAGGTCCTTACATGATTAAAGATGGCGAAGATAATATTGCTTTAGTTAGTGATAAATATTATTTAGATATGAAAACAAATAATTTTTATGCTTTAATTAAAGGTAAAGTTAATAAATATGAATATATCCCTAATTTCTTTGCTATTGGAAAAAAATCTCCTTATGAATTAATTGAAGCAGGAGTAAAAGTTAATGGTATAGAAGCTACTTCTATTGAACAAATTACGGGTTCATTATCTGGATTAAAAAATTTAACTAGTGTAGATATTAATTTAGATTTAGATGAAGAAACTAATTTAAATTCTAAACGTTATTATTACCATGTTAATGACGATAAAGTTAGTGAAATGATTAAAATGTTAAATATTGATCAAGAGGATTTAGGCTCTTTATACGTATCAGTTAATAGTAATGATGAAATTGTTATTGCTAATTTTGCTAGTGATTATTATATTGGTGGATATTATGTTTTATCTAATGATTATGATGAAATGACTGATGTTATGTTAAGTAATATTATCGCTATGGAAAATGGAGAATTAGATTTATAAAAAATTTGTAAATTAGGAGCAGTGTCTTGACTGCTCCTATATTATAAGGTATAAAAAAGTTATGAAAAAAATTGCTATATATGGAAAAGGCGGAATAGGTAAATCTACTACTGTATCAAATTTAGCTTATTGTTTAGCTAAAATGGGTAAGGTTGTTTTTCAAGTTGGTTGTGATCCTAAAGCTGATTCAACTATTGCACATAATTATGGTAATCGAGTACCTTCGGTTTTAGATGCATTAAGAAATAATAAAACAGAAGAAAAAGATTTTCTTTTTAAAGCACATGATAATGTTTATTGCATTGAATCAGGTGGTCCAATTCCTGGTAATGGATGTGCTGGTAGAGGTATTATTACTGCTTTTGAAAAAATAAAAGAATTGGATTTGTTTTCTAAATATCAACCTGATTATGTTTTGTTTGATGTTTTAGGTGATGTTGTATGTGGTGGATTTGCTATGCCAATTAGAAATGGGTATGCAGATGATTTATATGTTGTTACTTCTGGAGAAATGATGTCTTTATATGCTGCAAGTAATATTTTACAAGCTGTAAGATATCAAGTTAGACCTGGATATGCTACTTTTAAAGGTTTAATTGTTAATAAAAAGAATATTGAAAATGAAGATGAAATAGTAAAAAAAGCAAGTGAAGAAATGAATGCGAATGTATTTTTTTCTATTCCAAGAGATAAAATGATTCAAGAAGCTGAAAAAATGAAACTAACTGTATGTGAAGCTTTCCCTGAATCTAATATTGCTAAAGAATATTTTGCTTTAGCTAAGAAGATTATTGAAAATGAATGATTTAAAAAATATTTCCTATGATGTAATTAATTATGATCATTGCCCTCTTGATTATGTCTTAGAGGAAATTTTTAAATTAGGAAAATTAAATATGTTAACTATTGGTACTGGTGAATGTGCATATTTTACTAGTAAACAACTATTTAATTCTGATCAATTAAATTTTTCTTATTTATTAGAAGATAAAGAAATTGTTTTTGGTGATTTATCTTCATTAGAAGAATCTTTTTCTTTATTAAATAAATCTAAATATTATTCTATCGTAGTTATTACATGTATACCTGCTATTATGAATTTGAATTTAGATTATTATATTGCTCAATATGATAAATTAATTTTATTTAATGCACCTTGTTTTAAAAAAAGAAATTATCAAGATTTGATAAATGATTTATATTATAAAATCTTTTCTAAAGTTGATTTAAAAATTGAATCAAAAAAAGAAATATTAGATTATGAAGAATATAATTATGATTTATTTATTAAAAAAATTTCTAGTAATATTTTAATTATTAATAATCCTTGTTATTTAAAATTAGGAAAATATATTGAAAATAAATATCATATTTTATTAATTGATAATTCTAAAATTAATGATTTATCTTTTTATAAAGAATATGCTTCTTTATTAAATATTGATGAAAATGAAATTAATGAAATAGAAAATAAATTAGATAAAATTAATAAAGATAGAGAATATAAAGTAAATACTAGATTTGATTCTTTAAAAGAAGTAGTTAAAAAATATGGAATAAATATTAAGTTAGTTAATGAAAATAATAATTCAATTATTATAGATGAATTAGATGCTTTTAAATCATTAATTAAATTTGTAAGGAGTGCTTATGCCATTAAATAAATATGGAATTTTTCCTAATGGAAGAATTAATCTTTATAATCATTTTATAATGTTTAATGATGTGGCTATTTTAGATTTTTCTACATGTGGACATGGCGTTTTTGATTATGGTAATTTATCTAGGTTATTTTATCAAAAATTAGATAAACATAGTTATACTGCTGATTTAAATGAAATAGATTTATCTTTAGGTCAAGTTAATAAAGCGTTTTTAACGTGTGAAGAAATTATCAAAAATAAAGATTTTAAACATATTTTTATTATGCCATCTTCATTAAGTGTAACATTAGGCTTTGATATAAATGCATTGTGTTATGATATACAAGAAAAATATCATGTTAATACATCAACTATATTTTTAAATCTTAATGATGATTTTTATTATGCAGAAACTTTATTTTATAATTATTTATTTAAATATATAAAATTAGAACAAAGTGATAAATATAATTTAATTGGTGATGAAGTTAGTAATGCAAATATTTTAAAACATCAAAAAATCAAAAAAATATTAAAAGAAAAATATAATTTAGAATGTATGTTTGATTCATTATCTTTTAATGAATTAAATGATTTACATTTATCAAATAAATTAAATATTATTACATCTAATAGTGCTCTTGATTTAGCAAAAAAATTAAATATTCCTTATGTGTTTTTAAATTCTCTTGATGAAGAAAATGATAAATTATTTTTTGAAAAAGGATTAAATATTCCTTTTAAAACTAATGAAAATGTTGATTATATTTATTTCCAATTTAAAAATATAATAAAAATGACAAATAAAAAAATTGTTTGTTATTTAAATACTGATCATTTAGATATGTTAAATAATTTGTTTTCTTATTTAGGTATTAATATAGAATTAATTGCAACACATAAAAATAATAAATATAAATATATGAGCATGGATAATTTTATCGATTTATATAAAGAAAAAGAATATATTGTTATTTCAAATGAAAGAGTACAAAAATATTTAAAAGATTGTATTAGTTTAGAATATGTTGCTTTAGATTATAAATTATTAACTCCATTTGAACAAACTTATATTTTTTATGATGATGGAATAGTTTTATTAGAAAAATTAGTTTCATTAATTATAAAATAATTAAGAAAATATTATATTTTTATTTTTTAATATTTTTTTTCATTTATAATATTATGTGTGACTAATAATAGTCAAACTAATAAATGAGGTTATTAGAAAAATATAAGGGTTTCCTTAATTGATAAGAAAGGATTGTAAATAGATAAAAGCCTCAATATCTATTGAAGTTAAAAAGATGCATATTAATCCAGATACTATTATTGTATTAGATTATGGTAGTCAATATAATCAATTGATTTGCCGAAGAATTAGAGAAAAAAAGGTATATTCGTTATTAATGCCTTATTCTACTACTGCTGAAGAATTGAAAAAAATTCCTTCATTAAAAGGTATTATTCTTTCTGGTGGTCCTAATTCTGTTTATGAAAATGATTCATTAAGAATTGATGAAAATATTTTCAAATTAGGTGTACCTGTTTTAGGTATTTGTTATGGGATGCAACTTATTTCATTCTTAAATGGAAGTGAAATTGTTCCTGGTACTAGAAAAGAATATGGTGGAAAAGAAATTGAAGTATTAAAAGATAATTTATTATTTGCTAATACTCCAAAATTACAAGAAGTATGGATGTCACATTCTGATAAAGTTAATTCTTTACCAAATGGATTTGAAGTAATTGCTTCAAGTGATAATACTCAATATGTAGCTATTGAAGATGTTAAAAGAAATATATATGGAGTTCAATTTCATCCAGAAGTAAATAATTCAAAATTTGGTAATGTAATTTTAGATAATTTTGCTTTTAAAATTTGTAAATGTTCACCTAATTGGTCAATGAAAGATTTTATTCAAACTAAAGTTGAAGAAATTAAAAATACTGTTCAAGATAAAAAAGTTTTATTAGGTATTTCTGGTGGAGTTGATTCTACAGTTGCAGCAGTATTAATTCATAAAGCTATTGGTGATAATTTAACATGTATGTTTATTGATCATGGCTTGCTTAGAGAAAATGAAGCTAATGAAGTCATGGATAGATTTGAAAAGAAATTCAATATTAAAGTAACAAAAATTGATGCAAAAGAAAGATTTTTATCTAAATTAAAAGGTGTTGAAGAACCTGAAAAGAAAAGAAAAATTATTGGTAATGAATTTGTGGAAGTATTTAATGAAGAAGCAAGTAAATTAGGACACTATGATTTCTTAGGACAAGGTACTTTATATACTGATATTATTGAATCTGGTACTAAAACTGCAAAAACTATTAAATCTCATCATAATGTTGGTGGATTACCAGAACATATGACCTTTAAATTACTTGAACCATTAAATTCTTTATTTAAAGATGAAGTTAGAGCGTTAGGTAGAGAATTAGGTCTTGATGATGAATTTGTTTCTCGTCAACCTTTCCCTGGTCCTGGACTTGGTATTAGAGTAATTGGGGCTATTGATGAAGAAAAATTAGAAATAGTTAGAAAATCAGATTTAATTTTACGTCAAGAAATTAAGAATGCTCATTTAGAAAAAGAAATATGGCAATATTTTACTGTTTTACCTGGATTTAGAACAGTTGGTGTTATGGGTGATAATAGAACTTATTCATATACTATTGCTATTAGAGCTGTTACTTCTATTGATGGCATGACTGCTGATTGGGCAAAAATTCCTTATGATGTTCTTGATTTAATTTCAAGAAGAATTGTTAATGAAGTTCCTTCAGTTAATAGAGTTGTTCTTGATATTACATCTAAACCACCTGCAACAATTGAATGGGAATAATTAAATAATTTATAATGAACTTATATTAATTTATAAGTTCATTTTTAATAAAAACATATTTATAAAAAAGTAAATAGGTTATAATATATATACATATAAGATTATGAGGTGAAAAAATGAGTGTACAATCTGATTGTGAAATGATATTTATTCATTGCATTGAGAAATATAAAAAGAATTATTTTGTTTCAACAGATGAAGCAAATATTATTTTTCAAAATAGCCATATATTTGAAAAAATTTTATTGCAACATGAATATTTACACCAAGTAAGTTTAAATGAATGTTATGAATATGTATTGAAAGAAATTAAAGAAGGATCTAATGATATAACTGTTTTTCATGGAACTTGTTTTGATTTTAGTGAAATTGATTTAACAAAATCACACAATTATAGAGACTTTGGTAAAGGATTTTATACAACTATTTTAATGCCTCAATCAAAAGAATGGGCATATAGACTTGCATTAAGAGAAAAGAAAGATAAATATTTTATTTATGAATATTTATTTGAAGACAATGAAACATTGAATGTTAAACATTTTGATTCATTAAATGAAGAATGGTTAGAATTTATTAAAGAAAATAGAATAAAAGGTGGTTTACAACATAATTATGATGTTGTTATTGGCCCAGTAGCTGATGATAATACAATGGAAACAGTGCAATTATATATGTCAAATATTTTAACTGCTAAAGAAGCAGTTAAAAGATTAAAATATAATAAAGTTAATAATCAAGTTTCGTTTCATACAAAAAATGCTTTGAAATATTTAAAGCTTGTTAGGAGGATTGAATTTAATGAGTAGCATTTATATTTTTAATGGTAAAGATATTACTATGAATGTTTGTATACAAATTCATGATGTTATTAATTTATTACAAGAACAAGAAAATATTGATTTTTTAGAAGCTTTTCAAAGATTTTATTTATCAAATACTTATGAAACGTTAACTAATGTAGAAAATGGTTTATGGGCTGAATCAGCTCAATATATATTATCAAGATATAATGAAGAAATAAAATCAAAAGAAAAATGAACTTAAATGTTCGTTTTTTTAATCTTTTATTATTTCTGTTCTTACTTCTTCAGGAGAATCTACTTTAATATATTCATAACGATAATCAAGTTCAGAATTTTCTTTTTTTGCTCTTTCTACCATAGCTTCATAAATTCTATTTCTTAATTCAATTTGAGCTTCTTTCATTGGTAAATCTTTATTTGGATAAAATGGTCCATCTAAATATATTACAGGTTTTGTTTTACCACTTTTTGTCTTTTTATAAACTGTAGTTTTAGCAAAACATGGAGCGTTTAATTTAACTGGGTAATGAAATGAAGTTTTAGGAAATTCTCTAATTTGATTATATTTTGGCCAAATATGTGCTTCAGGGTAAACTGAAATTACTTTACCTTTTTTATATACTTTTTCGACTGATTTCAATAAATCAATATATGTATTAATGCTATTAGGGGTTGGGAAAACTCCTAAAAATCTTACAAGCAAACTTAATCCTTTAATTGAAATTACATCTGGATGGGCTATAACATAACATTGTCTAGGAAATGATAACATAGGAGTAGAGAAAGCATCATTAGCTTTAGAAGTATGATTTCCATATACAAAATAGCCTTCTTTTCTTTTTTTCATGCTTTTTAATACTTTTTTATTATGTATTTTTCCTCTTAAAATACACATTTCTATTAAAGAAACAATAGGCACTACTAAATAATATACTATAGGTTTAAAAATTCTATAAAATATATTTTTAGGTAAATATTCATAATGTTTTGGTGTTTCTTTAGTAACAATTTTACAATTAGCAAAATCATCACTTGTTGAATCGTAATAATAATGTTTATAAATTCTTGCCATTATTTTGTTCCTCCTTTTTTTTGTTATAAGTTTCTATAATCATTTGTTCCATTTGTTCCATGCAGGAAGTTTGATTAAAGACAGTACTTGATGATAAATATAATTCTCTTAATTTTTCTTTTTCATCTTTATTTTCAATAAAATAATCTATTTTAGATGCTAAATCTTTATGATTATTGACTTTAAATAAACTTCTTTCATCAAGAGCAAATGCTTTTGTCGCACTTCTTGGTGAATTAGAAATAATTGGAACTAATCCACAGCATATGGCTTCTAAACAGGAAATAGCTTCAATTTCAATTTCTGAAGGATGACAATATAAATCACATTGATTTATTAATTTTACTAAATCTTCCCGAGAATAAAAATTAATAATTGGTTGATTAGTTAAATGTTTTTTACTATATTTAATTACTTTATTTTTAGTAGGTCCATCACCTGCAAAAATTAGTTGTATATCTTTTTCATGTTTAGATTCTTTTACTGCTTTTAAAAGAACCATATGTGATTTTTCTTGAGAAAATCTTCCTGTAAATAAAATACAAAATTTATTTTTTAGAGCATCTTCTTTTTCTATTTTTATTGGTTTAAAAATATCATTTACTCCATTAGATATAACATAAGCATTTGTTTTTTTGTGAATATGTGCTTCAAATAAATCTTTTATAAATTGAGTAGGGTAGTGGATGGCATCTGCTCTAATATATAAATTATTATAATAAACTAAATATGCGATATGATTAGCTAGTTTATTATTTTTTAAAAAAATATGAGAAGTAAAATTTTCAGCTTGGGCATGAAAAGATGCTGTTAATGGCTTATTTAATTCTTTAGCCATTTTTGAAGCTTTTTTGGCAAGAAATAGAGGAAATGTTATATGAACTATATCTGCATCTTTCATAGCATTATAGACTAATTCTTTATCAAATTTACTTGGTACAACTTTGTTAGCAGCAATTATTTTATCAATAAATAACCCTAAATGTAATTTTGGTAAAATAACATATCCTTTTTTATCTTTTTTATCATCATCTGGACAAACTACTGTAACTTCATGACCTTTTTTTATTAAATAATTTATTAAATTCATAGAAGCAATAGTAGTTCCATTGTTTTCTTCACCTAATATTTCACAAAAAACAGTAATCTTCATTTTCTAATCTCCATATCATAATATATAATATTATATTTGTAAAGTCACTCTACTGAGAAGGGTATAAAGTCTACTATTAAAAAAAGTACTACTACCAGTAGTAGAATATGCTACTAATAGTAGATTTTTATTATTATTTTTTAATTTATATGATAAAATATATTATATAGAAGTGATATTATGGAAGAATTAAAAAAAATTATTGGAAAAAATATTCAACATTTAAGAAAAGATAGGAAATTAACTCAAAATGAATTTGCGAATGAATTAAATTATACTGCTAAAGCAATTTCTAAATGGGAAAGAGGAGAATCAATTCCAGAAATTGAAACATTAATTAAAATTGCAGATTTTTTTCATGTTACTGTTGATTATTTATTACATGAAAATTCTATTATTCATTCAAATGAATATTTAACAGAAGATATTAAAGATAAAAATAAATATTTTACAATGGGTTTAGCAGTAAGTATTGTTTGGATTGTTGCTACTGTTATTTTTGTTTATTTTATGCAACAAACAAATAAATTTATTTATCAAACATTTATGTGGGCTGTACCAATTTCATTATGTGTAATTGCTTATTATGTTAAGAATTTATCTAAAGTTATTAAAACGATTATTTATTCAATTCTTTTATGGGTTGTTTTAACATGTATTTATATACAATTTATAGAATATAATTTGTATTTAGTTTTTATTATTGGTATACCAGCTCAATTAGCGTTATTTCTTTGGTCAAAAATTATTGTTATTAAATAAGGTGTATTTATGTCAAATCCAATTAGTCTAAAATTAAGAAGAGTATTTTTTGAACAAAAATGGGAAAGAAGCTGTTTTTTTGGTAATCCAGATATTCCTATTATTTATTTAAGAATTATTGAAGATGATGAATTCTTTTTTGCGCAAATTAATTTAGAAGAAGTAACAAAAGTATATAATTCATATTTATTGCCCAATAAAGGAATGTTATATTTTTTTATTAGAATGTCAGATTATAAACCTATTGTTAGATATTATTCAAAAAATGGTTATGATGAAGATAAAAAAGCAAGAGTAAATTTTAATAATGTCATTAATTCTAAATATGATTTATTAACAGAATATCGTATTAAATTTATTCATTCTCATAAAAAATTACCTTGTTTATTTCTCGATGAAGAAACTAAATATGAAGAGATGTTTGATGATGAAATTATTTTACTAAAATATGATCAAAGAAATAGTGCTAAAATATCTTTAACTGATGGAATAATTTTATTTGTAATTAGAAAAGAAGATTTAATTCAAAGAAATTATGAAGCTGTAAGAATGATTATAGTTCATTAATAATATTTATAAAAGTTTCATATATACTTGTTGCTAATAAATCATAATTATTAATTATAAAACTAGCTTCATTAGTTTTATCATGGAAAAGAAATTCAATTAATGCTTTATTTTTTGCTTTAGAATTTTTTAATTCATAAAAATTATTATTTTTCTTTATTCCTCTAGTAGGAAATGTATGATATTTGTTAAATGAATCTAAAGAATGTTTGGCTAAATATGAACTTGTATTTTCATAATAATAAACTTCACTTCCTGATCCTCCTCCTGCATTTGTATGTAACGCTAAATGATAATCAATATCTAATGAATTAATTTCATTTACTGATTCTTTTAAAGGTTTTAATGAATCATTTATATACACAATAAAACGGTTATCTTTTTTTAATAAATTATAAGCTTTTTTAGCAACAATATTCATTGTATCGGCTTCTGATATTTTATAACCAGTATACATATTTTTAGTTTGTACAGATGGATTAAGATAAATTTTTATTTTTTGTTTAGTTATAGAAGTTGATTGAAAAGTATTTTCAGATTTTATAGATGTTATTTCGTTTGATATAGAACTTGTATTTTCATTTCTTGATGTTATTGAAGTAATTGTTGATGAAGAAAAATTATTGTTAGAACAACTAGTAAAAAATAATAATAAAAAAATAATTTGTTTTTTCATGTTTTTAACCTCCTAGTTGTTCTTTTTTAACAAAAATAATATTATGTTTCAATATTTAAAAAAATAAATTTATTAATTTCAATATAATAATTTGTGGAAAAATTTAACTTATAATTGTAAAATTAAATTTATAAAAGGAGTGATATTTTATGAATAAATTACCTAATAATCCTTATGTTTTATTATCTATAATTAATATGAAATTAAGAGATTTTTATTCTTCTATTGATGATTTATGTGATGATTTAGATGAAAATAAAGAAGAAATAGATAATATATTAAATTCAATAGGTTATTATTATTCAAAAGAAAATAATCAATTTATTTGTAAATAATATTACTTTAAAATTATTAGTGATAATATTTATTTATCTTGGGAAATCGACAAGTGGTAAGTCACCTAGCTCTGAACTAGGCTATGCGTAGGTTCGAATCCTACTTTCCCAGCCAAGTATGTCGGTCTATAAGTCTTTTCTTATAGACCATTATTTTTGTATTAAATCTTACTAACGAAAAAGTCAGAAGGAGGTGGAACATAATGAAAAAATATTTTGAAAAAGCAAGTATTGCTTTAATAATTGCTATGATGTTCATTCTTGCTATTTTTGGTGGCGCAGCAATGAAAACTCATACAAACGCCGATAATGTAAAATATAAAACGGCCGTGGACTATACAGTAGCCGAGCCGGAAGATGATCCAAATCAAGAGTGGGATATAAGCCTTGACCAAAGCCTAAATCTTACACTTGGTCCGT
>ERZ1106952.78-NODE-78-length-74958-cov-20.764015_pt1 | contig 74958 bp, 53 predicted proteins | sample MGYA00403677_ERZ1106952 | MGnify/ENA primary metagenome ERZ1106952 (study PRJEB35170, sample SAMEA104062415) | human gut metagenome | biome: human gut; feature: human-associated habitat; material: faeces | place: Denmark | collected 2012-05-14 ... | reverse complement strand
TTGCTTATCCCTTATAGAAACTTCCGTATAGACTGATCGACCGCTTTTTTGAACCTCTCGATATAGCCCGTGATATACTCGGCTATATCCGTCTTTTCGTCCATGAGCGGAGTCAAGTCCATAGCGTAATTGAGCGCCGCATAGGTATCACACGCATGGCTCGCGCTGAACGTAGCGTTCGCAAGCCGCCTGCCCTCCGCCGCCAAATCGTACCGCTTTCCGCCTGCGATCTGGCTGTCGAACACCGCCGATAAGCACCGCATCAGGTTCGGGTGCGGCCCGCAGTCCATGTATATCTTTTCCTCGTCGTTTACCCAATCGAGGTCGCGCCACACTTCGCACCCGTACACCTTTTCGGGCCGCTCTTCGGGTGAAAGCGTGCGCAACGCCTCGATTACTTTCACCGCCGTTGCAACGTGCGTTTCGTGCTTGTCCGCGAGGTTGTGCGTGTACAGATATTTCGGCTTTGCTTCCCTTATGATTTCCGCGATTTCCCTGACGATTGCGGCGTTCTTTGGGTCTTTGACCTCTTTGGACGGATGCCCCAGCAATATCTGAAAGGAATACTCGCCCACCGCAGCAGCTTTCTTCTGCTCTGTGATACGCACTTCCTTCATTTCCTCGTCCGTATAGTCGGCGTACAAACCACTACGCGGGCTCCCCGCGCCGTCCGTCACCACCACGCCGCCGAACCACTTATCCGCCTTCCCGAAGCACTCCGCGATAGGCGCGTACGCCATGAACTCGATGTCGTCCTGATGCGCCGAGATCGCCAAATGCGTCGTGCGCGATATTGCCTTGTCCTTTTGTTCCCCGTCTGGAATATAGATGATCATATCTTCTCCTTTGCCAGCATTGCCGCGCCCACCAGCCCCGCATCGTTGCCGAGCGTTGCCGCCAATATCTTTACGGGCGCATATGTCCCGTGACCCAGCATCAGCTTGTTCACCCGCTTTTGCAGGGGTACAGTGAGGTTCTCCCCCTGTGCGCTGATTCCGCCCCCGATGAGGATAGCTTCGGGGCGGAAGGTGTTTGCGATGTTTGCCAGCCCCTCAGAAAGATAGCGAAGGTAATTGTTTACTACCCTCTTTGCCGTTTTATCGCCCGCTGCCGCGCCGTCGAACGCGGTTTTGCCGTTGACCGATTCTATATCCCCGCCGCACAGCTGCCATAGCATGCTTTGCTTGTCCTTTTCCATTACCCGCTTCGTCTGGCGGATAAGCGCCGTTGCCGAGGCGTATGCCTCGAAACAGCCCCGCCTGCCGCAGGCGCATTTCTCTCCGCCCATGCGGATGACCTCGTGCCCCAGCTCCGCGCCCGCGCCTTCGTTACCCTCATACAACTTGCCATTTAGCACTATGCCGCTGCCGACACCCGTGCCGAGGGTAATAAGCACGACCGATTTATAATCGCTGCCCGCGCCGCAGGCATACTCCCCGTACGCCGCCGCATTTGCGTCGTTCGTAAGCGTGACAGGGATGCCGAGTCTTTCGGACAAGTCCTGCGCCAATGGCTTATTCACCCAACCGAGGTTCCCGCTCGTGAGCACGATGCCACGCTCTCCGTCCACAACCCCGGGCGCGCCGATACCTAAACCACATACCGACGCGCCAGACTTTGCAAGCCCACGCACCGCCGACGCGATCGCTTCAACCGTTTCCTCATAGCAGCACCCCGCGGGCGTGGGTACTTTGCCCTTGTCGATAATTTCCCCAACCTCGCTCATAAGACCGTACTTAATATACGTACCCCCGAGGTCGATTCCGATATAATAATTTAATTTTTTTGTTTCAATGCAACCAAACGATTTGCCCTGCCGCTAAATTTATTTCCTTTTGCCTGCCGTCCATATCCGTCAAAACCGTTTCCTGCGGGTCGTTACTGTTATTGACAACGACGTACCTGCCCGTTCCGGGATAATAACTGCATTCTGTTTCGGGATCGGACGAGAATGCTTTGTACATCTCCTCTTCCTTATGCGCCGCCCAGAACATGGCCCGGTACAAAAGCCGCGCGTTCTGCGGGGAATAAGGCAGCCCCGCCATGTACACGCCCCTGCCCTTGCCGTATCCGTTCGCCGCAAGTTTGACTTCCCCCACGTTCACGCTGCGCCTGAACCTGTCAGAGAAGGTTATATCCAGCACTTCCGCGCCGCCGAGCGCATATACGTTCTTCATCCCCTCGCCGCAGTCGATCTCTCCCTTTACATCCTCGGTAATGAAATGCGCCTTCTTTTCGATGTTGTACTTATCTTCGCTCAACGTAAAGCCGAGTTCCCTGTCCACGCCCAACACGTCCGCGAGTTGGAAATACTTGCCGCTCTTTGCGTATGCCGTCGGCTCGCCCACGCCGATGAACCCGTGTCCCTCGCGTACCCACGCGCGCAACGTTTCCACGAGTTTCTCGTTCGCCCAATATTCTCCGCCCGAATACGCGGTATAGGCATCACCCGCGTTGATAATGACGTCTATATCCTTGTCTATCCCCTTTTGCAGGATTTCGTCGAACGAGATAAACTTCACATTCACTGCCAGCCCCGACAGCGCTTCCAGAATGCCCTGATAGGAATAGACCTGCTGATACCACAGCTCGTGCGCCACCATGTGGCTCTGCCAGCTGCGCAGGCTCCCCCACGCGTTGAGGAGCGCCACCGTAAGCCCGCAATACGGCTTTGCCTTGCTCGCCGTTTCGACAATACTGCGGAACTCTTCGCAGATCTCCCCCGCGCGCTTTACGAACTTCGGGAACTTTGCCGCGAGCGACAGATACCCGCCGAACCCCATGCGGTCGAAGGGTTTGCGCAGCAATGCGCGCCGCGCAGTCGTCCAGTTCCTGTTCAGCTCCGCCACCGCGTTCTCTTCGTTCCCCTCGAAAAAGGTATCGGGGAAGAAGTACGGCAGGAACCTGCCCTCCCTGTACTTCACGTGCGGGATTTCCGAAAGCATGCGCACGGTCACCCCGCCGCCGACGCTGCCCACTACGGCGTCCAAATCCATATCCTTGAAATACTTGCCGTACGGCTCCGCTCCGATCCAGTCGTCGCCGAGGAACATCATTGCCTCTTTCCCGTGCGCGTGAACGATGTCGACGAGTTCTTTGACCGTACCGCTCACCTTCCTCTGCACGAAGTCCATCCAGTCGAGGAACTTTTTGTCAGGATTGCGGAAGGGGCTGTTATAGTTGCCCGCACGGACGAAGTCTTCCGAGCACAGCGCGTAGCCGTATTCTTTTTCAAACGCCTGCAGCATGGCGGGCGACGTCGAAAGCCCGTACCCGAACCAATCGACGTACTTCTCCTTCCCCTTTTCGTTGAAGATGAGCGTGAACTGATACAGGAAGGTGGTAAAGCGCACCACGTCCGTTTCGGGGTGCGCCTTGCACCACTCTTCCATATGCTTTTTTATGTACTTTGCCGTGTGCGGGAAGGCTGGATCGTACATCTTCTGCTTTTCGCACGTCCAGTTGTTGGTGAGATAGTTGTAAATCTGTACGGGGTGCCAGAGCACTTTCGCCATAAAGTTGACCGTGTACTCGTGCATGGGACGGGCATTTTTGACGAGAACGTACCTTCCTTTTTTGTCCCACGCCCAATCGCCGTGCTTTTCGCCCGAAGTGCGGTCGTACACTTCCCAATAGGAAAGATTTTCCGCATCCGGCTGTATCTGCTGCGAGAAATACCCCTGCATGGGGTCAATGGAGAGCGTATCGCTCTCCGCGAGGTTGCGCGCGCTCATGAGGAAGGTGCGGTGCGTCTCTTCCGGGTGCTTTTCCGCCCACTCGTTGTCGCCGCGCACGATGAAATAGGTGTTGTATACCTTTTCCGCGAGTTCCTTCACGTTTTTCGGCAAGTTTGTTCCATCGCAGTCGCGCACCGCGTCCGCGCCCCATAATGCAGCTATCTCTTTTGTCCCCTCCACGAAACTCTCGTCTGTGGGGATCGTTATCCTGCCTTTGCGTCTCATTGCTCTACCTCATCTTATAGTACGAAATTCCGACATATGAACCACAGCGCCCTTTTTCCGTGATTCCTCTGCGGCATATGAAATAAAATGACTCTCGGCAGATTTTTCCAAAGATGTTTCGGTTTTATCCTGCCCGCATAAAAGTTCGTAAAAGGCGTCTACGGTACCGTAATCGCCGCCGCCGTGACCGAACGAATCCTTCATCGTTTCCGTTACGATATCCGATATCTTGAATTCCTGTATCGGCTGACCAAACCGCTCCACCAAAAGCGTGTCTTTCGCTTCGTCCAATTTGATTTCCCCGTCCGTACCGTGGAAGTACATCCTTCTGCCGCTGTCATAGGTAAATGCCGTCATGATCAGCTGCGCCTTGACATTATTGCGGAAACGAATCGAAACCGTCTGATGATCGACGACATCGTTATCACAAGCAAAGACGCATCTGCCATAAGGGCCTTTGCTATATGCCTCGCGTAAATTCTCCTCCGTATTCGGAGCAGGAGCGATAATATTGAACGGCCAATCGTCCTTCGGACGACCGCATTCTTTCCAACGTTTTATGTAAACATATTCGGCACTATACGGGCAAGTATCGATATATTTGCAATCTGCACAGCGCGCTGCGGCTCCTTCCGGCTTGTTCTCCGCCGTAAAATAGGTCAGATCGCCGACCGAATAAACCGTTTCCGCCTCCGACGCCGCGTAATATTGCAACAGGTCGAGGTCGTGGCAGCATTTTGCGAGAATCATCGGAGAGGTCGTTTCCTCTCGTCTCCAATTTCCGCGCACATAACTGTGTGCCTGATGCCAAAAAGCCACCTGCTCGATCGCCTCGATTAGGACGAGCCGCCCGATCGCCCCGTTTTTCAAAAGTTCCTTTACCTTTACAAAGGCGGGTGCATACCGCAGCACATGGCACACCAAAACGCGACCGTTATAACGTTTTTTTGCCTCCAATAACTTTTCCAGCTCCTGCTTATCGGGCGTTATCGGCTTTTCCAGCAAAACCGTATATCCGAGCTCCATCGCTCGAAGGCACATACGGACATGGTCTTTATCCTGCGTGGCGATCACAAGTGCGTCGCTTCTCTTTTTTTGAAAAAAGAGATTCTCATCCGTAAACAAATTTTCCTGCGGCACTTCGTATTCCCTGCCAAAACGGGAAAGACGCTCTTCCCGAAGTTCGCAGAGAGAAACAATTTGAAACCTTTCTTTTTGCTCGTGGAACAACTTGCCATAAGCATCGCAGCCGCGCGAGCCGCAGCCGATGATTGAAACGGTAAAAACTTTATTCATTGCCTTTTCTCCTTTTCTGATTTCCTTTTTCTGTAAACTCAATTAAAGTCCCCGTACCGCCGCCGAAATCCAATGCGATATCCAAGCCTGCGTTCATATAAGTCTTGCCTGTTTCGTTTTGTCGGTCATAAGAATTGACGTAATGTTTCGACGCATTCAAGCCTTTTGGCTTTATGATTTTTCTCCGCACATTCGCCTCGCCTTCCAACCGCAACACGAACATGACCGCATGCGTTTTGTCCTTAGAAACGAGCATCAAGCAGCAAACTTTTTCTTCAAAAGGATCCGAAATCCTGTACAAATCCCCCTCATAGACAAGTTTTTCCCACTTTTTGCGGCTCCTTATTTTCTGCCGCAACCAATTCAACTGCTTTTTCGGAAGATTCGTTAAATTCAATTCATACCCGAAAGCACAAAAGGCGGACGCCAGCCACCGAAATTCCGGCGACGACGGCATATTCGTACCGCCGTTTTTTCCGTCAGCCATGTGCGAGGATATGGCCGACAGCGGATAGGCGAGCGACGTGCCGTATTGAATGCGCGTCCGCTCGTAAGGGTCGGTATTATCGGATGCCCAAATTTGCGGTGCAAAATAGAGCATACCCAAATCGAATCTGCCTCCTCCGCCGCAGCATCCCTCGAAAAATATTTGCGGAAATGCACTTTTCAAGCGCCAAAATAATCGGTAGACGCCTAAAACATAGCGATGATAGAATTCCCCTTGCCTGCAAGCGGGCAAAGAAGCGGAGAAACAATCGGTGATATAGCGGTTCATGTCCCATTTTACATAGGAAAAATCCGCCGAACGCAACATCGTGGAAATGTTCTCGAACAGATAATTGATGACATCAGCGTTTGCCATGTCCAGCACATACTGCGAACGGCTCAAAAGCCCGTCTCCTTGCAAAAGCCATTCAGGGCGCTCTGAAAATATCGTACTGTCCTTATTGACGCATTCCGGCTCGATCCATATGCCGAGTTTCATTCCCGTTCCGCGGAGCTTGCTTTCCAAACCGCGAAAGCCGGAGGGAAATTTTTCTTCGTCGATTTTCCAATTTCCGAGTCCCGCCATATCATTTCTGCGGCCTGCAAACCACCCGTCGTCGATTACGATGGTATCCGCCCCTGCTTTCGCCGCCGCGGCCGCAAGGGCGAGCACTGATTTTTCGTCGATTGAGAAATAGGCAGCCTCCCAGGTGTTGGCGACCACGGGGCGGGGCGCAAAGGCAAAATTCGGTTCGAGGATATGCCAGCGGATAAAGTCATGAAAATTGCGCGAAAGTTGCCCGATTCCCTCTCCGCTGTAAGCAAGCACCGCTTCGGGAGTTACAAAACACTCTCCGCTTTTTAATTTCCAAGAGAAGGTTTCCGCGTTGATTCCGCCGCAGATACGCACAGCGCCAAGCTGATTCACGTCGATTTCGTTGCAAAAATTTCCGCTATAGACCAAATTGAAACCATAGGCTTCGCCGTGCTCTTCCGTAGCGTCGGAGGATACCAAAGCAAAAAACGGGTTTGTTTTATGCCCGCTCACCCCTGCCGTGCTCCGAATACATTTTACACCGTTCAGCCGCGAGCGGACAGGTATGCGCTCCATACCATATCTGCCCGCAAATTCGATGCAGTCGTATTTCCCTTCGGGCAGATCCAGGCAATAGCTATACACCTTTTGCAAGGTGATTTCCTGCGCGGAGCTGTTTTTGATTACAACCTGACGGACGATGACGTCTTCCTCGAAAAACGGATAATAGTACAATTCCGCCTGAACGGAATTCGTTGCGTCGGCAAGCATGACCTTCAGGCTGCGCGATTTATTGCGCGCCCGCGGCATAAATTCCGCCTGCTCCGGAAATTCGTCCACGGAATATCCGACAAAGCGCAAATCGCCGTAAATTCGCCCGTCAGCCAAGCGTGCCGAAAAAGAGAAGGCGGAAAAGCCGCCGTTCCCGAATACGGAATACTCGTTCGGCGCGCTTTCATAGGAAAAAAACTCCCCTTCGTCGGATGGATACGGGCAAAAGGAATAAACATTTTTGTCGTACCTTTTACAGTATCGGGCGGAGTCCACTTGCAACCCGTAATGGCAATGAAACAATCTGCCTTTTTCCGTCTTCCCGAAAATATAGCAAGTATTTTTTGTATTGAGGCAAAACAATCCGTTCTGCTCGTCGATCAGTATCTCTTCCATATCTGCTGCTCTTAAAGGGTCGTTCCGTTATAAAAAACACGAGCCGTCGACGATGTACCTACGGGCCTCGTCCATTTTGAAGGAAACCTTGTAATCTTCGCGGTAATGCGTAAGGCCGCATTCCGCCGCATCCCTCTCATAGTCTTCAATCCACTTTTCCACCTCTTTCTTGTCCTCGCCGTATCCGTAAAAATTGATCTTCATATACCGCGGGGTCAGGCTCTCCGTTTTGATGCGGAAAAGCAGTTTTTCCCGCAGCGCGGCGTCTTTTTCTTCCTTCGCCGCCTCCGCCGCTTCGCGGAGCAGGCGCAGCGCTTCATCGACGAACTTCTTCGGCCAATAGCTGCCCCTTTCCATATACATAGAAAAGCTCGTCGACGGGCGGGCGTGAAAACTTTCGCCGATTTCATCGAGTTCTTTTTCGATTTCTTTATACCTGTTGCGGATCAACGCAATGTATTGCAGCATGTATGGCGCGGCGCCGCGATAGAAATGCTCGCAAAACTCGCGGATCATGCCTTCGAAATCCGCGTCCGTATTCCATAGCAATTCGGATTGCAGAAAAATGCGCAGCCATGCGAGATTCGTGCCCTGCGTATCGGAGGGGCCTTGATCCAGCACGTCGATAAATCCGAATTTTTTGTACAGCCGATAAACCGATTGCATCGTTTCGAAATTGTCGAACGGGAGCATATAGCAGCCGAACCCCGTGCAATAGCTCCATATCGCCATATGCTTTGACACCGCATGCCAGCCGAGCAAGGCTCTCCGGAATTGCTTGTTGCATGGCGACGTCATTATATCGTGCGAAAAGCAATTATACAGCGGCGCGAGCCGCACGACGACGTTTTCTTTCGCAACGACCGACGGATGAATTGCCGTATACTCTCCGTCCTTTTCAATTACCGGCGGGTTGAGCGTATTCTGGTAGGCAAACGTGACCAAATAAACTGCCCTTTCCGGATTCGTTTGTTTCAGCCAAAGTTCGATATCCTTTGCAACGGCATTGACAAAGCGCATCATCGTACCCGACGTACCGCCATAGGCGGCATCGCTCGCCTTGCAAGCATCGCATTCACAGCGGGTCGCACCGTCCTCCTGCGCGATCGAAAAAAATACCGCATTCGGATACGCAAGAATTTCCTTTTTCAAGTTTTCCGTCAGCTCCTTCCGCGCGGCATCGTTTGTCCAGCACAGTGTGGTTCCGTCCTCCGAATACCAATCGGGGTGTTCCGAAAAATATTTATCCTTCGGCAGCAAGCGGAACTGCGTATGTGCCCACAGATGTTTGCACCAGACGCATCCCTCCCCCTCTTCTTCCGTGAAAACCGACCGAATGCCGTTCAAGCGCATGCGCGAAGCGTAATAGGGATAGATCCCTTCCATCGTTTCTTTGAAATGCACGTCGCGGCCGATGAAATCGGGGCTGCAGACAATATTTATATCCCCGAACGTCATCTGCTCGGCGTCGGATACGCCGAACTCGTCGGGCGCATATGTTTTGAACCCCCACACCGCACGCATGAAACCGTATGCGCCGTTGAGAATGCCGCTTTGCTTTTTTGCGGCGATGACAACCGTTTTCCCGAAAGAGCGGATGAGATAACCGTCCGCCTTGACAGCCGAAAGATCAATCTTTGCCTCGCGGAATACAGAAGTATCTCCCAAAGAGATGATTGCTTTTTCCGATTGCAGCCCTTCTCCGCAATCGGGCACGACTTGCAAGCCGTGCCCGATAAAACGGATCAATTCATTCGCCGCATGCTTTTCCGTTGCCGTTGCGGTTTGCGGAATCACAATGCTATATCGGGTTGTTTTCCCCTTCCAAAGGATATTCAAAGTTCTTCTCTCCATTGCGTCAATTTTTCCTGCAGAGGCTTGTTTTCCGCATACTGCGTAAGCCCCGCAGCGAGAGAAATAGACTCAAATTCATTGATCATTTCCGCCAACGCATCGCTGCCCTGCTGCGCATAATAATCGGAATACAGTTCCAACTGCAAATAGCGGTACTCCAATGTTTCCGTTTCAATACGCCGCACCAGTTTATCGCGCAGGCTTACATCCTCGACCGCGTTCGCTTTTGCCAAAGCCCGATCCAGAATTTCCTTCATGTTATCCAGAACCTCTCTCGGGAAATACGCCTCGTCGACGATTTTCTGCGAATACCCCGAACCGCTCGGGATAAAATGGAACCCGTTCCGATCTGTACAGGTCGCTTCGAGATAAGCATAATGCAGACGGATATACTCGTAATATTCCTTCATCTCCGCGGCAGCGTCTTTGTAGTAGTTATCCATGAAATCATCGACCAAAGCATTGAAATCTCTGTCGACATCCCACATCAACTGCGACTGGACATAGATGCGCAACGATTCGAACGCGGTTCCCGTCGTATCCGAGGGGCCTTGATCCAACACGTCGATAAATCCGTAATCGCGCATCGTGCGGTAATTCTGCTGTATCGTAGAAAAATTGTTGAAATTGACCGTATATACGCCGAACGCCGTGCAATAACTCCACGCCGCCATATGGTCGACTACGGAAGACCAACCGATGATCGTATCCCTCGGTTTTGCGGAGAATTGGCTCATGTGCGAAACCTGTTCGTTGCATTCTTCATCCATGAATTCATGCGAATAGCAATTATACAGAGGCGCATAGCGGATAACGATATTGTCTTCCCCGATCACCGACGAATCGATCGGCTGTGCTTTTCCGTTGCCGTCCAAAATAATATTGCCCGCATCATCGCGCTTGACCGGCGCGGCGATCGTATTCTGATACGCAAAGGCGACCAGATAAATTTCCCTGTCGGGGTATGCTTCCTTGATCGCTTTGCCGATTACGTTGTTAAAACGCATCATTGTGCCCGCGTGCGTATATTGCGCATCACTCGCTTTGCAGGCATCGCAGGTGCAAGGCTCGGCGCCGTCCTCCTGTGCGATCGAGAAGAATATTTTATCCGGCTCGGCGTCGATAAAGGTCTTTAAGTTTTTGATGAATTGTTCCTGCACGTCCGGATTCGTCCAGCAGAGGGAATTGTACTCCCCGTCTTTCATCACATACCAACCCTCGTTATCGCCGTATTCATCGGGCGGAAGGATAGTAAACTGATCGTGATCCCATAGCGTCGACCACGGCGAACCTTCGCCGTTTGCATCCGTAAACACGGTACGGCGGCTTGTCGTGCGCATGCGCGGTGCAAAATTCGGATTGGTATTGTAGAAGAAACTGTAAAAATGCACGTCACGCCCCTTGAAATCGGGGATATCCGTAAGGTTGAAATTTTTCAGATACACATCGTCCGCAGCGGGTGTTTTGATTTCGTCTGCGGCATAGAATTTAACGCCGAGATTCCTGTCCAAAAATTCATAGACGGAATACATTTTCCCGTTTTCGCCCGCCGCGTTCATGATGACCGTATTGCCTTTGGTGAGGATTTTGTATCCGTCTGTACCAAGTTCGGCTTTATCCAAAGTCATCCCGCTCTGTTCATAGAACGCCGTATCTCCGACGGACAGATACTTCCCGTTAAAATCGACCGTTACCGCATCGTCGTACACCGTCTGCGGTTCTTTTCCGACGCAATCGCCGAAAAAGAGCGCCAACTCCGAAGCAGCAAACTTTTCGGTTTCGGTCGCATCCGCAGGCAAAACGATCTTGTATTCGCTGCTGCCGTTCTCCACAAGATAGGTCGAAGTGTCGGTTATGGTATTCGAATTTTCACCTTCATTTGTCGGTGAAGTACAAGCAACAACCGAACAACACAACAAAATAGCCAATATAAGACAGACTAATTTTTTCATCGTTTCTTCTCCTCCTTATCGGCTGACCGTGATCGTAAACGATTCGCGCACATAATTCAAGGCTTCGTCGGTCGCATAGTAATATACCGTGTATTCACCTTCAAGTTCCGCAACGAACGATCCTTCCGCTTCGAACAGCTTCCCGTCCGGAGCAAGCACAAACATGAAAACCTCTACGTTTTCGGAATGATTGTCAAAGGCATCCGCGCTCGGCAAAGAAATCGAATCCCCCGCCTTCCCCGTTTCGGGTACATCGCCGTTGATCCGAATGACGGGCGGCTTGGTATCCTTGACGGTTATCGAATAAGTGAGCATTTGTTTGTTGCCGTTGTGGTCGTAAGCGTAATATTCGAGGTTAAACGTTCCGTAGCCGTCGGCAAGTACCTGAATATCCTCGTCAATGAATGCGTTTTCGCACAACAGCGTGTTATCCGGCTTATAAACGGTAAGATACACGACTGCGTTTGGATCAAACACATCGAACGCCGAAGCTGCGGGGATCGTAAAGATTTTGCCGTAAGCGACTTCAAGCGGAACCGTTCCCTGCACCGTAATGACGGGTTTGATAATGTCATAGGGGTTAGAGCTGAACGGCTGGTTGCACATCTGCGAAATCATGACCGCCGACGTATCGGATACACCGTCAAAAGCAAATTCGACATAAACCTTTTTCCCGAACAGAGCCGAATAAGTATCCGAACCCAACGAATAGGAAGAGGTCAGCTCATTCGGAGCCAGACGTACCGTTACCGCATTCGCGCGGTTCCCGCACTCGTACAACGTGACGCAGAAGGAACGGAAAGCATTGTAATTCAATCCTCCCGCCGTATACAACTGCAACTGCAGACTGAAAACATCCGCATCGACGGGGTTTGCGAAACGGAAAACTCCGTTTTGCGAGGACGAGAAAATCGCGCCGCTCGCCGTCGTAGTGATCGAACCGTTTTCCGTTACAAACAGACCGGAGATTCCTACTCCATCCAATACGGTTACTGTTTTTTCAAATTCGACGACCTTTGCCGCATCGCCCGAATTTGCCGCGGAATAGACGATCGTCACCGTGCCCGCCTTTTCGGGAACAAATTTGCCCGTCACTTCAAACGGCGTTTCCCCTGCATAGCAGGCGGTAATTTTAACGGGAACGTCGACAGGGCTGCCGTTTTGCGTAAACCAATCGGTTGCCGTAGCCGTCGGCAAATCGTAAGAATACCCCGCGATATAAGCAGGCGCAAATTCACCTACCACGATGATCGGCACTTCGTTTATGGAAACATCGATTTCATAGTCAAACTGCTTTACTGTACCGATATAATCGGTTACGCGAACGGTGAATACATAGGTACCCTCCTCCGCGAAATAAAGGGTTTTGCCGTCAAAATCCACGGGATTTCCGTCCGCCGTCACGGAAAGTTCTGCAATTTTATTGCCCGAGCCGCCCGATAACGTAAATTCGGGGATTGCAAATCGCTCGCCCACCCACAGCGAAGAGGGTATATTTTCATCGAACTTCACGTTCAAAGCATCCAAGGTGGACTTTGCTTCGATCGTCAACGTTTCTTCCGCCTTGTTGCCGAATGCATCGGTTGCGGAATATACGACGGTTATCGTACCCGCCGCATCCGGGGTGATAACACCGTTTTTGACCTCAATCTCCTTCTGTGCGTCCGAGCCGTAACCGTAATAAGCAGCAACCGCGATTTTGTCTGTAATATCTCCGTCCGCCTCGTCGTATGCCTCGGCAGAGAACAGGCGGTACCCCGTACCGACCAATGCCTTCGGAAGCGAAGACGCTTCATATTCTCCGAGGTTGAACGAAATGACAGGCTCTTTCGAATCCCAAAGATAAGTTCCGTCAAGCGTCTGACCGTTCAGTTCCGTCACCAAAATGCTTGCGGAATCGCTGCCGGTGAACATCGTCAAAGAGATAGAAACATACACTTCGTCGTTCGTAAAACCGTACCACGGCGACTGACCGCCGAGATAGGTCGCGTTGTCGAAATCGATGACCGTAACCTCGCCCGCGTGCGGCGTAGGAGATACAGTAAGCGCGCAGCTTTCGCTGTCGAAGAACACGGACAGGATTTCCGCGCTTCCTCCGCGCGACGCACCCGTGAAACTGTGCATTGCGACGAAGCCCTGCGTTTCCGAATATTGCATCATCCGTTCGTCGCGGTTCCAGCCGCCCAAGCGCATATTGTTTGCACCCGCGCGGATATAGGAATATTCGTCGCCCCACGAACCGCTGTGGATCGTGATATTTAACTTGTTGTTCGGGTCGTGCGCGTCGGTCAGCGTCAGAACGATCCTGTCAAAATCTTTCGACCCGAGTTCGTTCGGCACAGCCATCAACTTTATAAACGGCACGTCCTGCTGCAACTTGATCTTGTTCTTGTACTCAATTGTAGTACCCGCAGTTTCTGCCGTGAACAGCATCCCGCGCGCGGGTTTGGCATAAGAGGGAGAATCGGTATTGCTCGTGAGCGTAGCTGTATTGCTTGCATTCCAAAGCGATTCGATTGCCGTGCCTTCGTCCAGATCGGCGTGCAATACCGTCCAAGTTATGGTCGCCGCGCTGCCGAGATTTCCCGCGGAATCCTTCGCTTTGTAAGTTAGGGTGTATTCCCCTTCCTGCGGCGGTGTGTACGAATAGCCGTCCGTTCCGTCCAATTCGGCGGTGACGCCGTTCGGCCCCGAAACGGAAATCGTGCCCGAGAACTCGGCAATTTTCCCTTCAAAGAAGTCGTTGACCGAATCGACGGCCGCCGAAAGATCGGTCGCGCGTTCCGCAGTGCCGAGCGGCAAATTTTTCAATAAGACGGCGGGGCCGCTGTCTTCCGTAAAGGAATCGGTGCCCGCTAGGCTCTGCCCGCATACGGAATAAACGACCGCCTTTGCGGTTTTGCCGTCTTCAATATCCGCAAACTTCAAAGTCACCGTATAATCATCGTCGAACGAGGACAAGGTGCGGATCTCTTCCGTGGGCGCGGGGCCTGAGAAACTTGCGTTAGTAAGTTCGTTGTTCAACGCCCAAATCGTATACCGCTGCAACGTCTTATTGTCCGTCCCGTAGCCCATGCCGTACACTTCCATAGAAACGGGGTCGAAACCGACGATCACCGAAGTGGTTTCTTCCGGAGCAAAGTTCCATGCAAAACCGCGCGAGCGATTCGAAAATCCTGCGCCGAATAACCAAGTTCCGTAACTGTTGCAGCGGTATGAACTCTGCGCACCGGAAGAAGCGTCATACTGATACGCATACTTATCCTTTCCGCCCGAAACGCTCACGCGCGCCGTACCACGGACAGCGTTGCCGATATCGCCGCCGAACAGATGCACTGTAAATGTCTGCCCTGCACTATCCTCAAATATCAACTGCAACTCACGGAGGTCATAGCAATGTACGTCATCAAAATTGCTGAAATATCCGTCTGTTTCGGTTATCGTCGTATCCGACCATACACGCAGATCAATTTCGAAGACGCCCGAAAACGTCTTGTTCAATTCGACCTCGGCGCCTTCCTCTTTTGTCGAAAGTTTTACGCCCGTCTTGTTCTCGTTCGGGAACAAGATCTCTCCCTCGCCGTCTTTTAAGGTATTTCCGGAAACATTTGTTTCGACGGTAACGCCCTGCTGCGCGCCGAACAACTCGCTCGGCGAAGAGTCTTTCGTAAGATTCGCAGCTGCGATTGGTATTGCGCCCATGCAGACCGCAACGAGGCACAGCGTCAAAATGAAAGACAGTATTCCGATTGTTACTTTTTTGATTCTGACTGTCATTTTCTTCTCCCCTTTTTAACCTTTAATGCCACCTATGGCAATATTGCCGATAAGCTGTTTTCTGAAACAAAGGAACAACACAAAAATCGGGAACATAACGATGGTGCAGCCCGCGAGCTGAATGGTGATGGAACTCGTTTCCTGCCCCGTGCTGAACTGAAAGCGGAACAGACCATACGCGATCGTCGGAATATCCGGCATATAGATCATCGACATATTGTAATCGTTCCAAAACCCGATAAAGCTCAAAAGCATAAGCCCCGCTATCGTCGTTTTTGCCAAAGGAAACATAATCTGGAACATCACGCGGGCATGCGATGCGCCGTCCATGAACGCCGCCTCCGCATACTCCCATGAAATACCCTTGAACGTTGCGTAGAACATGAGAAAGTGCATACCTAAAAAGGAAGCCTTCATGATCCACGCGCCGAGGATATTGTTGTACAGCCCCAAAGCCTTGACGACCTGCATTTCCGAAGGCAAACTGCCGACGATGGGGAGGATCATCGTAATAATTACGATGGAATATAAAACTTTGGTGATTTTGAACCGCGTATATTTTGCGCAGATATATGCCACGACCATATGCGAAAGCGTGGAAAGAATCGTTGCGCCCACCGCATACGCAAGAGTATACCCGAACATTTCCAGCATAAAGACGTTGCGCACACCCGCGCCGTCAGTCACCTGTATGTATAAGCCGTTAAATGCCTTGACATAGTTTTCCCATTCGATGCTCGCAGGCAAACCGAACGGATCCATACGGAAGTCCAGGCGGGATTTTAAGGAACTCATGAGCGTCCATAAAAAAGGCACCAGCAGCGAAACGGCGTAAACGAGCAGCAAAATGAAGAAAATCAGAGGAAATATCTGCCGCAAAACATGCTTTTTGATTTTGTTTTTCCGCATAATTTCCTCCTCAATATTCGGGATCCGGCCCGAACTTTTCCAGCAGATATTTCACGAGCAAAGTGATCGGAGCCGCTACCAACGTAAAACAGATACCTGCCGCCGCGGCATACGGATAATCTGCAAGCGACGCCTTTGAGCCGATAACTTTTACAAACAGATAATAGCCGATCGTATAGACGTTGTACGGAGCGCTTTCCGCATAAAACGAATAGGTATAGATGCTATTTGTGAAGAAGTCCGCTACGCCCGTTACAAGAAATACGGTGATCGTCGGGAAAATCATGGGAAGGGTAATGTGGATAAGCTCCTGAAACAGATTCATCCCCTCCAACTGCCCGAACTCGATAATGGAATCAGGAATACGCGCCATTGCGCCCGTATAGAGGATGATTCCGCCGCCGAAACCGATCCATAGCCCGTAGAAGATGAGCGTTGCGAACGAATAAGTGGAATCGTAAAAGAAATTCGGAGACGTTTCGGCGCCGCACATCGTCAAAACCGACGGGATCGCCCATTCGAGAAAGTACTTATACATCAAAACGATAACGATGGACGAAATGATGGAGGGCATGAACAGTATAATTTTGAAAAAACCGCTGAGAGGTATCTTTTTATAAACGAAGAAAGAAAAGCATATTCCAAGCGGCATGGCGATAAATAACGTGCAGGCATATGCAATCGCTGAATTCCGAATGCTGATGATCAGCACGGGTTCGTGGATAATATCGCCGAAAAACGCGGCAAAATTATCGAAACCAAGAAACTTATAGCTGCCAAGCCCGTAATCGTAGCTTTGAAACGCCAAAAAAATCGAATTGATATTGACCGCCACATAGAAGATGATGAATTGCAGCAACGGAAGCGCAATGGCGCAGTATACGAACAGCGCCTCCGAAAACCGCCGCTTCTTCATCGTTTTTTCTTTCTTATGGGGAGGCGTCGGCTCTAAATCCTCCGCGACCGCCTCCCTGATCGATTCTGACATAGGTACCTCCGAAAATCAAGCTACAGTATTTTGAACATATCCCTTGCTCAACCATTCTTCATACTGTTTCGACCATTTATCCTTGCTGTAAGTGGCAGACAGACCTTCAAAATAATCGTCGGCCGTTATCCATGCGTTTGCAGGATCGAAAAAGGTAAGGAACGGATCGTTGTACGGATTGTTATTGATCGTGCTTCCCCACGTCCAATCGTTGAAGAATGTGGAATCTTTCATGCGAATCGTAGTATCGGCCGTCTGCGAATAAATTTTCTGTATGCCGTCCGCCGTCACAAGTTCGCGCAGCGTCTGACCGTAATAAGTCATACTGTCAAACTGTTCCTGTGTCATCGTATAATCATACGGCCGCGTAATGCCTGTTTCCGCATTGAAATAGGCAAGATTTTCGTTGGTGTGAATATATTTGAGGAACAACTTGGCAAGCTCGGGATGCTTGGTCGTCGCGCTCACGACAATGGCGGAATTTCCCTTGCCCATATACAACGCGTTATCGCTCTTGCCGCCTTCAAAGACCGGCAGCGGCATGATGCCGAACCTCCGTTCACCGTAACCATATTTCTGCGAGGGTGTGTTGTACGATTCCGCCATTTCGTTAAAGACCGGCTTTGCTTCGTTTTCCCACCAGCTGCCTTCCACGAGCATGGCGATTTGATTCGTTCCGCGGGGGCGACGAATGGACATCAGGTATTCTTCCTGCGCGTCCGTGTGCATCTGCGACGTATGGAAGGCCGCTTCCGAATAATACGCGGGGTCGCTCAAAATGTCCTTCGCAAAGTTCAACGCGACGAGTTTTCCCTCCTGCTTTTGCAGAAGATATCCGTTTTCCGCGGTGATTTTTACCGTTTGCGAGCCGTCCTCATTCGTCGTCGCGTTCCATTCTTCGACCTCCTCTGCCGTCAGCCTGCCCGCGGGGAAAGTGTATTCGCCGTTAAAGGTGTTATTCAGGTTGAAGTTGGCATACCCTTCGTAACGCAGCCACACCTCGTTGAGCAAATCCATGCGGTACCCGCCGTCGCCGCCGCACCATGTGAAAGGCGTGATACCCTTTTGCTTCATCGTTGCGAGCAGCTGCTTGAACTCCTCATACGTGCGCGGCAACCCGTCGTCATAGGTATCCGGCTTTCCGTCAGGCCCGTCGCCGTCGTTGTACAAATTTTCACTCTCAAACAAGTCTACGTCGTACACGATACCCAGAACGTGGTCAAAGAAGGGCATCGCGTAATAGGTATCGTCCGTATACTCGTACAATGCCAGGCGCGTCGGCTCCGTTTTGCTCGCGATGGTCGGATATGTGCCGTCTTCCAAGGGGGTATCGAGTTCGTTCGGCGTGAGGAGTACGTCGCTGATATCCAGCAGACGATTCTGCGAAACGAAGTCCTCATAAATGATGGAATCGAGGAAGTAAATATCTTCGCGGTAGTTCGGCATGGTCGTCAGAAGATTTCCGCTCTTATACTCGTCCTTCATGTGCGAAAACCAGATCTGTACGCCTGTCTTTCCGTCTTCGAAATGCGTATCCTTGTAATCCTCTTCAAATTGAAGAGCCAAAGTTTCGATCCACGTTCTTCCGACGCCGCCGTCATAGTTGCCGATATAAAACTGCGTTTTCGTCAGATCGACCTCTCTGCCGTCCCTATTGCTGCAGCCGACAAGACCGCTTAAAGGGAGCAGCAGAAGCATGGTTGCCAAAAGTACCGTCAATGATTTTTTCATGTATTCCTCCTTCAGTTAGTTTTCTTTTTACGTAAAACGCATATTAGCGCAACTGCCGCGCCGATTAAAATCGCGCTACCGCCGATCGCCCATCCGTATACGCTTCCGCTGCAGCCGCCTGCGGGCTGTTCGTCCTCGGGGATCTGCGATTCGGGTTCTTTGATTTCGCTACCCGGTGCACCCGGAGGTTCCGTCCCTTCGGGAATATCACCCTCGCCGGGTTCGGGGTAGGTCGCCGCATCGCTGACGGTTATCGTGATCGTCATTGCGTCGGCGGCAATGCCCTGCGCATCCTTTATAGCATACGTTACCGTATACTCCCCTTTCGCCGCAGGAGTAAAGCCCTTGCCGTCCTGTTCAAGCTCTACTGCTTTTCCATCCGGCCCCATGACCGTCGGAACGGCGGAAAGAGCGCCGTCAAGTACGTCGGAATATTGCACGTTCGGCAATTCATAGAATTTACCCGTTTCGCCCGGCAATACGAGCGGAGTCTGCGCGGCGCACGGGCCTGCCGTATTGACGATGTATCCGTCATGGTCTGCCTGCAGCTTCTGCCCGTTGACGGAATAGACGACCATCTGCGCCGTCTTTCCGCTCTGCGCCGTCATGGATATGCTCACCGTGTAATTGGAACCGAAAGACTCGATCGTCGGCTGATTCGCCACCGCCGCATCCGAATCCTCGATGCCCGCGAACGACGTCGCCTTTTCGTTTAGCTTCCATATCACGTACTTCTGCTCCGTTTCGGTGCCCGGTTTATACGCATAGGCGTACACTTCCATCGTTTCGGGGGCGAAACCGATCCTCGTCGATATCGTCTTATCCGACGTTACCCAAACACCGTTGCGCGCCATATTCACGAAGCTCGAACCGATCAGCCACGTGCCGTAGCCGTTCATGCGGTAGTTTTCAAATGCGCCCGTACTGTCGTTGTACTTCATCGCATAGCGATCCGTGCCGTTGCCGTAAGACACATACGCCGTAGGGAATGCCGCGTGCCCGATATCGCCGCCGGCGATATGGATCGTAAATTCATTCACGCCGTCGCTGATGGTAATCGCCACTTCGCGCGCGTTGTATCCGTCAACATCCGCAAAGTTTTTGAACCCGTCTTCATTGCTCATCGTCGCATCCGCCCACACGCGGAAGTCAATTTCAAAGACTCCCGCAAGGCGGTTGACGAACGCGACTTCGCCGCCCGTCGACGAGGTGAGCATAACGCCGTCTTTTTCCTCGTTCGGGAACAATACTTTGCCCGTACTGTCCTTCAAATCCGTGCCGCTCACCGATTTTTCGGACATGGTGACGCCGTCCGTCTGCATTATATCCGAATATTTGACATCGCTGATGCTTGTGTTTTCGCTGACGGTTATCGTGATTACCTTTTCCTCGCCTTCATATCCGTCGCGGCTCGGCGTATAGGTAATTTCATACTTGCCGGGCTGCACGACGATATAGCACCCCTTTGCAAATTCATCTTCGGTTATCCCTTCGATTGCCACGGGTTCGCCGTCCAACGTGGCGGTTACGGTGCCCATGAAATCATATTCGCCGTTCAAAATATCTTTCAGCGTGGGAACGGGCAATACAAAGCGATCTGCCTCTACAAGTTCCTTTTCATATTCGGGGAAAGAAACAAATTCGGGTATCGGCTCGCCCGCCGCAACGGTGTACGAATATTGCGCTGTTTTGCCCTGCGCATCCGCCGCCGTATAGGTCACGGTATAAGAACCCTCTGCCGTCGGCGTAAAACCGCAGCCCGCCTGCCATGCGTTATTCGCGCCCGCGCCTTCAAGAGCAACGTTCTTTTCGTCGGGGCCTTTCACCGATACGGTAAAGGAAGAAATTCCACCGTCCAGCACGTCGTAGAAGGTGTACGCGGGAAGTTCATATTTCTCATTCAGGAGAGCGAGTTCCGTTACGACGCTGCCCGCCGCGATCGGCGCCGCATCGTTGTAGATCTGCCCCGCATAATTTGTTTTGAACGACTGCCCGTTGACAGAGTACACGACCATCTGCGCAGTTTTGCCGCTCTGCGCCGTCATGGAAATGCTCACCGTGTAATTTGAACCGAACGACTCGATCGTAGGCTGTTTTGCGACTTCCGCATTCGGATCGTCGACGCCCGCGAACGACGTCGCTTTTTCGTCCAGCTTCCAGACCACATACTTCTGTGTTTCCGTATTCCCTGGTTTATACGCATAGGCGTACACTTCCATTGTTTCGGGATCGAAACCGATCCTTGTTGAAATTGTTTTATCGGGCGTAAGCCATGCACCGAATCCGCGCGCCATATTCACGAAGCTCGAACCGATCAGCCATGTGCCGTAGCCGTTTACGCGGTAAGATGCAAACGCGCCATTCGCATCGCTATATTGCATCGCGTAGCGGTCTGTGCCGTCGCCATAAGATACATACGCTGCGGGAAATGCCGCATGTCCAATGTCGCCGCCCGTAACGTGAATCGTGAACTGATTCACACCGTCACTAATGGTAATCGCTACTTCGCGCGTGTTGTATCCATCAACATCTGCGAAATTTTTGAACCCGTCATCGTTCTTCATCGTCGTATCCGCCCAAACACGGAAGTCGATTTCGAACGTTCCCGCAAGGCGGTTGACAAAGGCGAATTCGCCGCCCGTCGACGAGGTGAGCTTAACGCCGTCTTTATCCTCATTCGGGAACAATACTGTGCCCGAACCGTCCTGCAAATCCGTGCCGTTTACGGAGCGCTCGGAAAGAGTCAGCCCCTCGCCGAACAAGTCGGCTAATGTTTTGTCGCTGTAATCTGCATCGGAAACAACCGTAAAGGAAACGCTCTTGCTTTCTCCGCTCAAATCGCCCTGCTTCGGCGTATATATAAGCGTATATTCGCCACTCTCCAAAACGATATAGCAACCCTTCTGGTACGCGCCGTTATTCAGTCCTTCGACGGTAACGGGCGAGCCGTCCAATTCGGCGGTCACCGTGCCCATAAATTCCGTTTCACCGTTGAACAGGTCGTACACCTGCGGTGCGGGCAATTCAAATTTATCCCCCGCCGTCAGAGATGTATCTATCGTGGGCATACTGATAATCGACGGCATTGCCGCACCGAATTCCCCGTCGGTCGTGGCAAGGCTGGTTCCGTTGACGGAATAGATGACCATCTGTCCCGTTTTGCCCTCCGCCACACCATCAAAGGAAAGCGTTACGCTGTATGCGTCGCCAAAGGACGCGAGCGTGCGCACTTCTTCGGTTGGAGCGGGGCCCGAAAAGCTCTTTGTTTCGTCAAGCGCCCAAATTGTTTTCTTTACGCTTTCGTGCGTACTGATGTTATAAAAATAGGTATACACCTCCATTGTCGAGGGATCAAAACCTATCCGCGTTGAAACACTGTCTGCATAAGAACCGTTATTCCAAGGCAAAAAGCGTATCGTCTCTTGATTCGCCATCGTCGTGCCGAGCAACGCTGTACCATAGCTGTTACAACGATAGCTGTTAATCGCATCATTGTTGTAAGCATATGCGTATTGATCGGCACCGCCGTTAATCGATACGCGCGCGGCAGGAGCATGCGTCACATTCGTATCCGCCGCGTTCAGGTGCACCGTAAATGAATTTTCGCCGTCGTCGAGCATTATCGAAAATTCGCTCAGCTGCGGAACAGCCGTTGTTCCCGAACCGATCGTATCCGACCAAACGCGGAAGTCGATTTCAAAAGCGCCGCGGAGCTGCTTGTCGATTTTCAGCGTTCCGCCCTTGTTTCCGCTGACCTGAATACCCGTTTTATCTTCATTCGCAAACAGAACAGTTCCGCCGCTGTCTTTCAGCGTATTGCCGGCCACGTTCTCCGTGAGCGTCAGCCCAGTCGCGGTGAAAAAATCCTCCACCTTGACGCCACTGCCCGCAGCCGCGGCAAACACGACAGATGCCAAAGAAAAGCAGACCATCGCACAAGCCAAAAGAATCACCGACAGCTTTTTGCGCAAACTCATCTCATCTTCCTCCTTTTTTATCAGATATTATTTTCATACACGCATTTCAGCGCGTCTTTTTCGGCTTCGCTCAAAGGAATGAACGGTTTGCGGCACTCGCCCGCGTCAATCCCCTGTAAAGTAAGCAAGTATTTCGTAGCGGGCAGGCAAGACTTTTGAATGACCGCTTCCGTTATGTTGTTCGCGCCGGTCATGATCTGCAATGCCCTTGCATTATCGCCTTTGCGGTAAGCGTCGCGGATTCCTATGTACTTCTGCATCATGAAATTAAACGTCGTTCCGATCGCGCCGTCTGCCCCCGCTGCAAGCGCGGAGAGATAACATTCGTCGACACCGCTATAGATGAAGGCACCCGATTTCGTTTTGATGCGTTCCATCTGGTAGTAATCGGTATCCGTATATTTCACGGCGAACAGCCGTTCGTCTGAAAACAAATTGCAAAATTCGTCCTTTGTGAAGCGAACTTTCGAGGCGTTCGGGATATTGTAAATCATAACCGGCAAATCACTTGCGTCCGCGATCGCCGTGAAATATCCGCGAATCTCCTCATAGCGGTAACTATACCAGAACGGTGGAACGGATGCAACGCAATCGGCTCCCGCCTTTTTTGCGTGCCGAGCCAAGCTCTGCGCCTCCGCCGTAGACGCAGCTCCGATGTGTGCGGCAACGTATGCCCCGTCGGCAGCTTCGATTACGGCTTCCAATATCTTTTCCCGCTCTTCGTGCGTGAGCAGCACAAATTCGGAGGATGCGCCGCCCGCATAGATCCCGTCAGCGCCGCTGTCAAGCACGTGCCTAACAAGTTTTTTCAGCGCCGCATAGTTAACGCTCCCGTCCGTATGAAAAGGTGTGATAATCGGTACTAAAAACTCTCTTTTTTTCATAAACTCGTCCTCATTTTACAGATATCTGCCTTAAGTATAATCATTCGATACTGTAAATTCAATAGCAAAAACAAGCGCATATTTCTCGTGCTTGTTACTTTTTGTTAGTGTTTTTTACCCTTTTGCGAAACTCGTTCGGCGTACAGCCGACTACTTTCTTAAAATTCTTATAAAAACTTGTTATGTTTGTATAGCCGATTTCGTAGGCGATCGCGTCGATCGATTTATCCGTCTGGTAAAGAATATTTTTTGCGTATTCGATGCGCGAAAATATCTGTTTTTGCTTGAAAGTCATATTGTATCGCCTTTTCATGATGCGATTGATTTGCTGCTTGTCCAAAAACAGATCATGCCCGATTTCATCGAGAGTTTTGAAACCGTTTTTTCCGTTCAGGGTGATGATTGCGTCTAAAGCGATACATAAGCGGTCTTCGCTGTCCCAATCGTCCTCTCTTTTTGCATTCCTGTCTTGCTCCTCGCTATGTTGCTGCCTGTGTGATTCCATATTGTCGCAGATATCGAACAGCATTTCGGCAATATAATTTTTGATTCGGTATGGTACAAATACCTTATCCGAATTGAGCAGCCTACGGATTTTCAATAACCCCATGATGATGCTTTGGCAATGTGTCAGCTTGATGCAGGAAAACGAGCCGAACAGCTCTTTGAAATACGAATACGTTTTCTCCATTGCGCCGCTCTTCTTAAAAAATTCGATGCCGACGGCGTAGCGCATCGTGCGCACTTCGCTCATCTCCGTACTGTGATATACCCCCGGCGCAATCATCAATATTTCATTTTTCTTGACGAAAAAATCCTCGTCTGCCTTGATATGAAGCACACCCTCCGATACGATATGCAATTCAATATAGGAATGGTCGTGCGCAATCGTCTGTTGTTTTTCGTCTATTTCAGGATAGGAAAGAGAATAATTGAAAGAGATACGAAATTCAGTATCTCCGATGGAAAGGCGCATTCCTTCAAACAGCCAATTTTCACTCATGTTTTACCTCGTCCAGGCTCCAAACAACACTTTCGATCGCCGTCTTGTCCTGTGGTTTTCTGTCTGTAAAATAAAATACGGTTAAAATACGCCCATCGCGCAGTTCGACGGACGAGGAATAACCGATATCTTCTCCCGCCGCATCGCTCCGCAGGACAATACCGTTCTCCCAGCTCTCTCCTCCATTAAAACTGATTGCCGCGCGCGGTCCCGCATGCGGCAGGGTGCGATTTGCGTAAGAGCAAATCAACGCTCCCGAACTGTGACGAATGATGTGCGGCGGAGCACCGTCGCCGATGACAAGGTGGAGCGGTGTAAAGCTCGCGCCTTCGTCATACGATTCGCTCTGCCATATTTCAAATTTGCCCGGCCCCTGCGCCCGCACCAAAACGATGATCTTGCCGTCCGGCAGCTGTATGCCGTGGCACTCGCAAAAGCGCAAACCGTTATGCGGGAAAGCTATTTTTCCCTTTTCCGTCCACTCGATCCCGTCGCCGCTTTCCAAGAGCGCAAGTTCGCCCTGCGCTTCATCCGCCCCGAACGAGCGGTATTCCCCCGCATACCAGAAGCCGCCGCCGTTCTTTGCGAATGCACCGTGCGGTGTGCTCAGATTTCCGAAAACGCGTATCCTCTCCCCAAAGCGGTAGCCGTTTCCCCGCATTGCAAACGAACCCAATTGCTCTTTTTCGGTTTTTTCATCGATCAAGTCTAAATACGCGCCGATAAAATCGTTTTCTTTTTTCAGTCCGTCGTAGCGATACCACATGTCCATATACTTTTCCTGAACGGCCTTCCCGCTTGTAAAGGTCGTCAGCAAAACCTGTTCCCCCGATACGCATATACCCGCGTCCCTGCTGTCCAAAAGCGAATCGGACAGCAGCACGGGAGAACTCCAGCTCTCGCCTTCGTCCTCCGAGTAAAAAGCAACAACTCTCCCGAACGGGCACACATGCCGCATTCTGAAACCGGAACACACGGCGATGATTCTCCCGTCCGGTAGCCGTGCCGCTGTCGGCCATGCAAAATATCCGAATAGCGTTTGAGAATCCCAAATTGTTTTCGATTTCATCCTCTTATATGCTCTCCTGTTGCTATTTTAATATACCAATTTTATAATACCAAAAATCGATAACAATTTTCAATATCATTTCGAGCCTTCTTTCTGGTGATTTTGATACTTTTTGTTAGTATTTTTTCTCAAAATTACTTATATTATATACTGTCTTAATATGTAAATCAATAAAATAAGCGGGGCAATTCAATATTATATAGATACACTACCATATTTTGGTATTAAGGGATGCGGAAAATGGAAAAGCAAACAAGTATTCAAGAAATTTTAAGCGAATATTTTACTTTATCCGGTATTTCTCCCTATCAATTTGCCGTGCGCTTTCATATCCCGCAATCAAAAATTTATAATTGGATCAAAGGTCTCTCTTCTCCTTCTTTGGAAAGTTGTTTGGCTCTGTGCGACGCATTGAACTGTTCGTTAGATTACTTACTCGGTTTAACGGACAATAAAGCATTATTAAAATCAAATGCTCCGATTGATTTTCTCCATAGGTTTGATGAACTTTTAACACAAAGCGGTTATACAAAATACCAAGTTGCAAAAAAATGCGGCATCGGGCAATCTGCCGTTTCCAAATGGTTTCATCAAAATACTTTGCCAAACATTAAAACCCTTATAAGCCTATCGGATTATTTCAACTGTTCGATTGAATATCTTTTAGGACGTACTGATGTACGATAGAATTATGAACGACAAAAACGCCTTTAGGATATTCCCCTAAAGGCGTTTTTCTTATTCAGTATCTTTTACTAAGGTTCCTTTACGTTGAGCTCTTAATTTTATAAATTATCTATTGCCTCTCTCCTATTGTGTCAAAGTCAAAAAGATGCCGCTTATAATCTTTTACCATAAGAGAACGGTTATTTACTCCGCAAGGGACTATCGTCAACCCTTCCATTTCAAGCCGCTCCTGTTGCAACTCCCGAGACATCAGTTTTGAATCCGATAGAACTCCCCGCGTCGATGCCACCCTCCACAGCGGCACTTCCTGACTTCGCCGCCAATCCTCGGTTCCGTGTACGAACTCTACTCGTTCCGCTTTGTACTTTCGGCAAAGATAATCGCATATGTCGTCATATCGCGTAATATATCCCTGCGGCACTTGCGCTACCAAATCGAGAAATTCTTCATACTGAACCTGTTTTGCAGGCTTTGCCGGAATATAGGTAACCACTCCCTTTGTTCCCTTCCTGTCTTTCGGAAGAGTGATATTGAAAGGAATACCGTCCTCCGCAACTATACGTTTCAAAAACACTCGGATTGCCGTGGGCATATCTATCCCTATCTTATCCAAAACCTTTATCGCATCCCGTTTCAAATCTTCTTCCACTCGCACCTGTAGAATAACACTCTGCTTCTCTTTCATTTCACCGATTCCTTTGTATTAGTTTTTCATACAGAATTATATCATATCTGTTTTCGGAAAACAATGAATTTTCAAAAATATCTTTACAACTTTATAATTCCCTCATATAATAAAATCGAAAGTAAAAACCGACCTCGTAACAAAGTCGATCCATGCTCGGCTATATTCTATTTCAGGAGGTTGAGTCCGATGCAAATTTTACTTTCCGTTGCTGATTTCGAGCAATACGAAAATGACAAACGAGGTATTGTTATCCCTCTCAAATTACCAAAGAAACAATTTTATGCTCTTCTGAACCTTTTAGGTCCCTGTTTGGAAGATCATCCGCACTACCATGTGCAACTCCAAAACGATGACCGCCAATACATCTATTCTTTAATTTCCTCTGCATTCGGCAAAACCGCAGACATAAGAACAATCTGCTGGTTTTTGCGTGTAACGCTACGAATGTGCGTCATCAAAAGTTCATAAACAGCCCCACGAACACCATCATCAAACATATGCGCCTCATCAAATACAAAAAGATCAACCATATCAATAATATCTTTTTGATGGTGCATAACGTAACTAACATATCAAATTCGTCATCTTCAAGCTCGTTAATCAGGTCTGCAAATTCTCTCTCGGATTGTTCGATTTCACTCTCTACGTCAAGCATCGTTACGCTGTACTTCTTTGTAAGTGCGTTAATAGCACCCTCTAATGCACTTACGATGGAGTCGGGTAAGCTATAATAGAAGGATATTTAGGGTCTGACGTAATTCTCCTTGGGCTTTTACGTCCGTTTTTAAGACTGTCAGCCGTCCTTCCGTTATAGCGTTCGGTTTATGCAGGTTGGGCTTCGCATCCGTATAACGGATCAGATTGAATCGGTAACGGTTAAGGTCGGTCGCCTTTTTTACGCTCGCGTGACGGAGCATTTCAACTCTCTGAAACAATCCGCCTGATTGATTATTCCTCCCGTTTCAAGTCTGCGTCCTTGGGTGGAGGTTTTTTTGTGTTGCTCTTTTTTCGCCTCCAAAAATTTTCCAAAAACTTTCATTTCATCTCTTGACTTTTATTTGCAGGTCTTAAAAATTATTTATAAAAGTCAAGACCCATAGTCTGCTCATCTTTTCCGACAATTGAACTATGAGTCTTGACACAACTACTTATTTGTTACTCAATAAGTCCGCTGTTTTTCAGAAGTTTCTCGACGTCCGTGTCTTTTACTTTATCGATTACCGTCTTTAACGCCATCTTCTCTTTCAAAGACAACGGCGCCTTGGATAAAGGTTTCTTGTCGATACCGTAATATGCCGCACGGAGAAGCTCGCGCACGTCAAACGCACTGCCCCAGACTTCGGGAACGCCTCTGTCGATGTCGAGAAGAGTATATACCGACTCCATGCCCGTTCTCATGGAATATTCCGTCGTGAAAATGGTGTCTCTCGGCGTTTCGGCGAATTGTCCGATAAATGCGAAGTTGACTGCTCCGTCGGGGACGACTTTGGGCCTGTCCTCGTTCTTTCTGGGCTGGAAGAATGCGTTGATATACGGCATATAACAGGTTGTGGTATTCGCCTTCGTCTTCGCATACTCGTCGATTTTTTCAATCGGGAAACCGATGTGATACAGCCATTCGCGGCAGACTTCTTCGCCCGTACATTCGCGCATCGGCTTTTTGACGTAATTGCCCGGTTTATTCGTATTGAGGGAATAAACCCAAATAAGAACGGTGTCTTTATCCTGCGATTTGAACTGCGGCTGACGGTTTATCGTCCAAGACAGATACCAATTTTCGGTGCTGTCTTTTACGGTAACAATACCGCCCGTCGTTACTTTTCCGGACCTCGGATCACGCTTGCAGATTTTCTTGATATACTCGATGATTTCGTCGTCCGAAGTTGCGACGGTTGCGCTCATCCAGTTGGTCGCTTCCACGTCCGAACAGAACTTATCGGGATTGCCGAACGCTTTGTCCTGTGCGGCGATGTTCTTCCACATATCCCAACTTTCGCCGTAACCGTTTCTGATTTCCGAAAGGTCGGGGGCATGCGTCTGGTCGCCGTAGCAGCTCGTATCCGTACAACAGCCGTTGGTGATGAAAACGAGGTCGGTTTCCAAAAGATCGATGCTACCGTAATTATCGTCTTTGATATATTCGATTTTCTTAGCAATTTTTTTGCCGCCGACGTTTTCAATGACGACGTTCTTCACGTCGATGCCGTATTCGATTTTCACGCCGTGCGCTTCGAGATACTTAACAAGAGGAAGAATCATGCTCTCATACTGATTATATTTGGTAAAACGCAGTGCGCTGAAATCGGGAAGCCCGTCGATATGATGAACGTATCTTTGCAGATATCTCTTCATTTCAAGTGCGGACGACCAACGCTGGAAGGCAAACATCGTCTGCCAATACAGCCAGAAATTTGTTTTCCAAAAATTTTGATTAAAAATTTCACTTATCTTTTTGTCTTCAAGCTGCTCTTCGGGAATCATAAACAGTTTGGTAAGGTCCATCGCCGACTCTTTATCCAGCTCGAATTTTCCGTCCGTATGAGCGTCCTGCCCGCGATTGACCGTGGCGCGGCAAAGCGAATAATTGGGGTCTTTCTTATTGAGCCAATAATATTCGTCCAAAACGCTTACGCCCTCCGTTTCGATGGAAGGCACGTCGCGGTAAACATCCCACATAATTTCGAAATGGTTATCCATTTCTCTTCCGCCGCGCATATAGAAACCTTTGGTCACGTCTTTCCTGCCGTCGCAGCTTCCGCCTGCAAGATCGAGTTTTTCCAAAAGGTGGATATGCTCGCCTTTCATCTGTCCGTCGCGGACAAGATAGAATGCCGCCGTCAATCCGGCAAGTCCGGTACCGATGATATACGCCGACTTACGGTCAACGCCTTCGGGTTTCATAGGATGTGCAAAAGCCTCATAGTTACCACTTGAATAATACATAAAAAAATCCTCCGTTTTTTATTTTCATTTCAATTATAATCTGCGAAAAGCAAACTCACAATAAGCAATGTTTTCGCTGTGATTAAAGTTTTATCAAATGCAGCGTAATTGTAAAAAGTTTTATCAACTACTTGAATCTGCTGAATGTTTGTCCCTACGAAAACTATTCAGCGCGCGGGTAATATCACCGCTGATTAAAACGCTTACCCTGTCGACGATATATTTCGGATCTTCTTTCATATCATCCGCAATCCAATTCAACATAATGCCGTTAAAGGCATATTTGAAAAAATCAGCGATAAATAACATATCTTTTTCTGCAATGACCATATCTTGTGCCTTTTCCTCTATGACGCCCATCAACAATTTTTGCGTCTGGGTGTTCAGGTAATTTTCAATCTGAACTCTGTCCAGAGCGCGATAGACGTTTACGATAAAGGGTTTGTTTTCAAGCACGGCATTAAAAATATTCAAAAAACCCTGTTGCCAGGTATCATACGTTTTATTGTTTGCAATTGCCTGTTCCGCATCCTCCATACACGCCCATCTCGCTAAATCGTATATATCGGTAAAATGATAATAGAACGTCATACGGTTGACCCCGCAGTCATCCGTAATATCGGATATGGTTATTTTATTGATTGGCTTTTTTAATAAAAGCTTTTTCAGCGACGTTTCCAACGCTCTCTTTGTCGTCTGCGACATTACGCATTAACCTCTTTATCTGTTTTTGTTTTTTCATAAACCGAAGAAAAAAACTGATTCATTCCGTCCATACATCGTTCCTGATTAAATCGACTCGAATAAGCAAGAAATTTATTTTCACACGCTTCTTTTTCCGTGGGATGAGAAATCCAGAAATCTATGACTTTGGCAAGGTCTTTCGGTTTTCTATTCTTAAAAACACAACGCTCATCCACCGCAAAGCCCTTTGTCGCACTCAATTCAGAGTCCGAAACGATTGTAAGCTTTCCGCAGGTGATAGCTTCAAGACAAGCGATACCTTCCAACTCGATTTCGGCAGGATGAACGTACATATCGCTATAATTGATGACGTCAACCATTTCTTCTCTTGAAAAAAGTTGAAAAACGGGAGCGACCGGCAACTTCTTCGCAAGTTTTTTATAATATTTTTCTTTCGTTCCCTGCCCTGCCAATATAAGCTGGATCCTATCCTTATATGCAGAATACCTTACCGCCTTCAACAACGTATCCTGCGATTTTTCTCTTGCATATCTTCCCGTTGTCAAAATTACAATTTTATCACGGAATTCAATCGGTTTTGGTGTTTCTTTTTTACGGACGTAGTTATGGACGCCATTTGAAACGATAAATGCCGGCGTAGCTCTCTTCACGTTGCGTTCGAACTCATTTCTTACAAATTCCGTCGGGTAATGTATTCCGTCGGCATATTGGTATACGTTGTTATAAATCGTCTTGTATACCAATTTGTTTGCGACCTTAACCTTGTTCAATTTCAGATACGACGTAAGATTTTCCGCTTGCATATGAAATCCGGCGGTTATCGGAACGTTTTGCTCGTGCGCTATTTTTGCCGCGAATATACCAAGCGACAACGGCATCATAATATGAACGATATCCGCGCCGTCAATTGCATTGCGAACAATTTCCTCATCGGGTTTGGCAAGTGTAACGCCGACCTTATGGACATAATCGTTTAATATTTTCCCGAAATTGTAATTCGGTACGACAAAGACGTTTTCTTGATTCTTTCTGGCTTGATCCGCGCACAAAATGCGTACCGTATGACCTTTTTGCTGCAGAAATTTAATCAGGTTCATTGCCGCAACCGTAGTTCCGTTATTTTCTTCGCCAAGCACGTCGCACACAACGGTAATTATCATCATTCTCTCCTTTTTGGTAAAGTCGGGAGCTAAAAGCAACTCCCGACTTTTTAAAATTTCTCCTATGCCGTTACAGCGGCAAGTCTTTTTTCTCGAATTTCAAACTACCGACGATATAACAGATGATTCCGACGGCAAGAAGAATTGCCCATTTCCATATGAAGGTCGTTGTTCCATCAAGAATGGAAACCACGTCGAACAAAGATATAATCGACACATAGTTGAAAGCGTTCAGTGCTTCCATACGGATAATGGACGGGAGTACGGGCGAACCGAACAATCCGAGCATTGTGGCGACAAGGAAGAACATATTAAGCCCGCCGCCGAGAGCCATGGAATGCTTACTGCGGTTGAAGTAACACGAAGCGAGGAAACAAATTCCGCTCATCGCAAACATTACAAGGAATGCGCCGAGATTGATCAGTGCGAGTTTTCCGTAAGTAAGTTCCGTGGAGACGTCAACGATTGCAAAGCAAATCATACTTGTAAGAGTCGTGCAGAGGAACATTACAAGAATGGAACTGATCAGGAACATTGCCTGCGTAAACGTTACTTGTTTTCTCTTCGTTCCGGAGGAGAGGATATATGCCATAGACCCGCTGTCCACCTGTCCCGCAATAAGCGCATTGGACGACATAATCATATAGATGATGGGCAAAAGCAAACCTGCCATTTTGAAGAATATAGAGCCGATAAGCGCACCGTACAGGTCTGCCTGACCGACTTCCTGTAAAGCGTCGAACATATCCTGCGGCAATACGGATAATAACCCGCCCGCCAGATCGTCGGCAATCTCCGCTTTGATACTCTCAACCGTTTCACCGTCTTTGATGTTTTCAAGTCTGTATTCGAGATTTGCTCTGTAATTAACGAGAACTTCCAAAGACTTTTGTTTTACGTTACCGTAATCGCTGAAACCGAACTCTGCGTATTTTTCCTTTGTAATCCCGTATTCGGAAAGGACATCGAGAACCGATTGGATATTCTCGTCTTTTACCATATTTCCGGCAAGAAAAATAGAACTATTGGTCATGACGTATTTATCCCGTTCGTCCGCATGACCTTCCTCCGAGATCGTCGCAAGCAGAGTATTATATCTGGGAGCTTCTTCGCCGAGGTCGGTATAAAAGCTGTCAAACATATATGTACCGTCCGCTTGCAGAGGGTTGAAAACGTAGAAGATAACGCCTCTGATTTCCTGTGCCTCCTGCGAGTTCTCGTCATATCCTTTCTGCTCAATCAAAGCCGAATAATACGTCGTTAACTCTTCCGCAGCAAGGGAATAGGCAGTTACGCTTGCAATTTGCCCGGCTTCCGCCTCCGATTTTCCCGATTGCAGAGCCTGCGTGTATGCCGCTACATATTTTTCTTTAAATGTGTTGTCAAAATGACAGAGCGCACCGTCCGCGAGTTCGTAGTAATTGAGTGCTCTTCTTTGCACTTGTGAATCGAGTTCACCCTCGATAATAGCATCTTCCAAAACTGACTTCGTATCGCCCAAATTTCCGTTACCGGAAATCAGCATGACGCAGCACAGCATAAAGCAGACGGCAACGGTAATGATAGTCCACATAATGCCGTTCGCTTTACAAGACTGCTTGAATAATGATTTACTGAACATTGGTCTTAATCTCCTTTTCCCGATTTAATACGGTCTTAAAATGTTTTTCCAGATTATATTTCACTTCCGAAATGAACTTAACCTGATATTCTTTCAGATCATGGAATAACCGATTGAGCTGTTCGCTCGTTATCGCAATCGTCACCTGACAATATTGCGGCTGGTCTCTGATGATGTCATAACCCGTTTCCTTGAACCTGCGGTAATCGCTTTCTTCCACAAATTCTATTTTATATTCTTTTATTTTACGGTTTCTGATTTCGTCAAGAATTGCAATATCGGCGATATGTCCGTCCCTTATGAGCGCAACTCTGTCACAGGTCGTTTCCAACTCTTCGAACATATGACTGCTCATAAAAATCGTCTTGCCCTTTGCGTGTTCGGCTTTTATAATTTCGAGAAAAGCATCGCGCATCAAAGGGTCGAGTCCCGTGGTCGGTTCATCGAGGATGATGATTTCCGGATTTGCCATAAGCGCCGCAACAATCGCCGTCTTCTGCTTCATACCTTTGCTCATTCGTTTCAGAGGCGCGCGCGGGTCGAGCTGTAATTTCTCAATGATATATTCGGCATACGACATATCCGATATTCCGAGAAATTCCGCCTGACTTTTCAAAAACGCCGTACCCGTCGGGAGATCGGGGAATGCGATTTCGCCCGGCACATAGCCTATAAATTTCACGATTTCGCTTGAATGCTTCCATGTTTGCAGACCTTTTACATACGCCGCACCGCTCGTGGGCTGTAAAAAACCCATGATATTGCGGATAGTCGTCGTTTTACCGCTACCGTTTGTTCCCGCAAAGCCGAGCATCTCTCCCTTGTAAAGGGTAAGATTTATATCGAAGATGCCTCGCCCTTCGCCATAGTCTTTGGTCAGATCTTTTATTTCGATTACAGGTTCCGTCATTGAAGCGCACCTCCGAAATTCTTATCTTCCTTGTAGTAGCTCATAAAGTAGTCTTCCAACGTTTCTTTCAAGTGGCTGAAATTGCCAATGGAATACTCCGACAATCCGGCAATCACTTGATTGATGTACTTATCGTCGGTCGCGATCATAACCGTTTTATTTTTCGCATCGTTCCCGATGATTTTAACGATTGCGCTGTTGCGGCTGTCTTTCATAAACCTGTCGTAGTTTTCCCGATCCGTAAAACCGATTTCATAATTCTTTTGCGAAGCATGCTTTAAGTCGTCGGCAATGAAATCCGATACAATTTTCCCGTCCTTGATGATGGCGATACGATCGCAAGTTGCGTCCACCTCGGAGAAAATGTGGCTGGAAAGTAAAATCGTTTTCCCGCGTTCTTTTTCTTTCCTTATAAATTCGATAAAGACTTCCTGCATTACGGGATCGAGTCCGCTTGTCGGTTCGTCAAGAATAAGCACGTCGGGATCGCTCATAAACGCGGTAACAACGGCAAGTTTACGTTTGACGCCCAAGCTCATACGCTTTGTTTCGCCGGATGGATCAAGCTCAAAAATTTTCAGAAGATAGTTCAACTGCTCATCGTTACGGCATTTCTGCAAATGCTGCATCATTCTGATAAATTCCCAGCCTGTAAGTCCTGCCGGCAGAGCGATTTCGCCCGGTATGTAGCCGACGTTCCCTAAGATTTCGAAATATTTATCGAACGTATCTTTCCCGAATATTTTCGTTTGCCCGCTCTGCGGTTTTGAAAAGCCCATCAGGTGCCTGATAGTCGTCGATTTCCCGGCACCGTTGGGACCGAGAAACCCGAACACCTCGCCTTTCTCAACCTGAAAGGTAACGTCGAAGACGCCTCGTCCCGAACCATAGTCTTTCGTAAGACTGTTCACTTCTATGACACTCATAGATACTCCTTTATTTCAATAATTTCTTTATCCAATTTTTCTCTTTCAACGAAATCTTTCCGTCGATAGAGCAAATCAACATACAAATGATGATTATATCTTCCTTTAATTCGTCCGATAACTGTCCGAATACATCAACCATCTCTTTTACCGCTTTTTTTAATTCGCGGCTTTCGGGCTTCAGAAGTCTGACTGCTTTTTTACATTCGTCATAATTTACTTCATCTCCGAAAAAGGCGTATAAGAGAGGATAGCATATCATATATTCTTCCTCCGACAATCTGCCGTCTGCGGCAATCGCTCCCATAACAAACGTTGCGAATATCGTAACGCCGTTAAGACCGTCGTCGGTGATTGCGCTTAAAGTAGGAATAACTTTCAGTGCTTTCTTGCCTAAAATCATGCTGTAACTTAATACATCCATCTCTTCAAACTCTTTGCATAACTTGCTAAATTCCTTCATTTTTATATCTCCTCGTTGCATAAATTTTTATTTGGATTACCGCACAAAGTCTCATTTACGGGATTATGTAAACTTCATATTCGGAAATCTTCGTTTCATAAAAGCATCGTCGCACAATCTGTCGATCAATTGCCCCACATGGGTAAGGGCGGCTCTTCCGGCATTGCGCCCTGCATAACGTATAAGCGTGCTTACCGTTATCATGAAATCACATAGTATGATAGTCGCTATTACGATCGCTATTATCTTCATGGTTTCGGGCGGAATCATATCCAGCCATCGGTTCAACGGTTTATATACGAGAAATATAACAGCCAAACACAATAAGCCCCAGAAAGCCATATAAATCAGAGTCGTCCGTCCGTTAATGTTAAGAAATTTACCTGTATAGTTCCATGACCGCGTACCAAGTATTTTCTCTTCAAGAAAATTCAACAGATATTCGACAACCCCGCCGCCAACTGCACCGATTAAGTAAACTCCCCACCATTTCGTCTGATTGCGTAGACACGCTATGATTACAAGCGCACCTACTCCATAAACAAAATTGAACGGAGTAAGAATGCTTCCGTTACAAAATACAAATCCACGTCCGCGGCATAGGTTTAATATGGTTTCCCATAATGTTCCGACGAGTCCGCCGAGCATATAAATAAAGATTGCTTTATAATAAATCATGGAGTCTTTCTCCTTTTTCATACTCGGCTTTAATGCGGTAGTTTCTGTATTATGCGGGGGAACTTGTTTTTTCATGGCTAACATAAAGCTCCTCTCATTTGAAGGTATCGTTCGGATAATCGCGCTTTTGGTTTTTGACAATCTTGACCGTGCTCAAAATTACAATAAAGTTCAATATACCATCCCATAAAAGCGATAAACCCAAATGAACTTGAAGAACTCTTATGCTTTCAGAGGGGAAGAAAATAAGAATTGCCCCAAACAGGCAAGCTACTACGGAAACTATCAAAATAACAATCCATAGTTTTATTCCGAATTTTTTTGAGTCAAATGCAATGGACGCTTTGAAAAGACCTTCCGACAAAATCGAAATCCCGAAAATAACACAGATAAAAGTCATTGTTTGATCGGAATGTATCAAAATTGCCGTTCCTAATGCAATCAACAGCATTCCCAACTGCAAATCGTACTGAAACGCCAATCGAAAAAGATCCTTGGAAAAATAACCTATAAGTTTGAAAACTCCCGATAATATCAGGTAAATACCGATTACTATCCCTACAACAGAAACAGATATTTCAGGCATTGCCATGATAATAATTCCGAATGCGCAAAAGCAAACGGACATCAGGATATTCACGATTTTTGCGATTCTCATTGGTATGACAGAACGCATAACCAAACTCCTTTCTGTTTTCTTATAAATATTATAATCATTTACCCTGAAAAAGAAAATAGACGAAAAATACGCCATGCCTAAAAATTAGGCACGGCGCAAATTTTAACTGAAATTTAGGCAAAGGCTCTCCTTTGCCTAAAAACTTCAATAAATATCGGTCAAGTCTTAAAGCTATTGGTTATCTGAACTTCTGCGAAACAATTCCTCGGTCATTCCTTTCCGAAGTTCACATAATCTTTGGCTCGATTCTAATAAATCATCTTGCATTCCGCTGTCTAACCACCATATGATTTGCCCGAAGATTTCGCATTTATAAAATTTAACAATGACATTTTTATCGCTCTCGACAACTTGATAATCGGAAAATACAGTATTTATGTATGTTAATACTACATATTGGCAAACATTCCATAAATAGTGTTCGAAAATATTCCGATTCGTCGAGTTATATACATGAAAGACTGCCTTTTTATTCTTTAAGGCAAATTCTACTGCTATTTTCAAACATTCTTCAAAGGCGGATATTGTCGGATATTGACTTATGATATTGTCTGTTTCTTCCTTTATAACTTCCTCAATCAAAGAGGGTATATCCTGATAATGATAATAGAAAGAATTACGGTTGATTCCGCAATCTGTAACTATATCTTTTATGGTAATCTTGCTCAGAGGTCGTTCATTGAGCAACTTCAAAAAAGATGCTTTTATTGCGTTTTTTGTAAAATTAGACATTTCGTCTCCCTCGTACGATACTTTTCTTTATTATAACGTAAATCGGCAAGTAATGCAACCCTATTTTGAATACGCCGTGAAGACTTTGAAGCCGTAAGTCTTTTCTATATAGTACTGTATCTTCTTTTAAGTTACTTTCTCTTTCGATTGTTGGTCCTCTATTGAAAATTCATACTAAATAAATTAAGAGCCGCTACAATTAGTAACGGCTCTTATAATTCATAGATATACATCCACAATAATCTCTTTCCATTGGGATTCACGCGTCAGCACGTTCAAATATTTGTAACGATACTGCTTGGCTTCTCTAAAGCTGCCGGAAAAGAACCGGAACGAGGTCTTTATTAATTCCTCGCTTTATTTAACAACAGCCTGTACGGCTACAAAGCCGTTATTCATCTTACCGGGGGTTCTTAATATTCGCCTATGGAAAAGGAGTTCGTAAAGATTCTGCTTAAAAAGGTTAAAGGTACGGATATTGAAATTCTTCTAAAAGAAAGCGGTCTGATCGAGTAACAAAAAAATACAAACAGCAGAGGAGTAGTCTTTCATTTACTCCCGAATTATAAATAATAATTTTATAGTATTTTTCCTAAAAGCTGATTCTCAATTTAATGGGAATCAGCTTTTTAACATTTACGTTTTTAACATTTAATAAAAGAAACATATTGAAAATCAAACACTATAAAAAAGAGAGAACTTAAAAACTTGTCCTCTCAAAAAAAAATCATTTTGTGGTCTCCTTATCAAACAAAAAGGATATGACGTAAGTTCAAGACCTGTTTTCCCCAAAAAGCGCCGAAATGCAGCTGTTAAATTCAAAGATTTTGTCCGATGACTAAAACACAAGATATGGTAACAAAAAGCACAAGATACGCAATATCTTGTGCTTTTTGTGTGTTGTAGCTTTTTCGTACTACAAAGATGCCCTATGTGACGGGTCTTGAACTGACAACTTTGACGAATCTACTATTTATTGTAATTCCCCAAGGATATTTACCTTGTGCTAAACTGAATGTGTCGTTTTCTTGATTCTTCATCAAAACGTCCTCCTGTGTGCTTCTCTTGTGTACGGTTGCGAGCCTTACATTCAGTTTAGCACACCGGAGCTTTTTTGTATACTAACGCTTGCTGCTGCTAAAGCCTTTTCCCTGCCCCCCGCCACCACCGGCATAGCCGGTGGGTTTCTTTTTAAACAAAAAAGCAGATCGCTTTTCAACGATCTGCTTCATATATTCTACTTGTTTTCAAATAAAATCGAAATGAGCCAATGTTTCCTTGATTGCCACTACCATCCGTTCGGTAGGATGCGGCCTCGGATGTTTCAATTCTTCCACCGCATTGGGCGCATCATACATCGGCAAGCCTAAACTTCTTTTAACTTCTGCAATATACGCCGTATGCACTTTGAAGCCATAGTTTTCTTCAATATACTGCTGTATCATCTTATAGGTTACTTTCTCTTTCGGCTTACGCGCTTCTGCTCGTTTTTTTACTTCTTTTAGAGAGATTTGCCCCTCTCCTTCGCCGAACTCAACAGTCACGTTGATATGACTGTCCGAATTTTTGGAAAGGAGAACCAATGTCTCTACATTAGTCGTTTGCCGCTATATATCCAAATTGTTGCACAGATGTCGATAGTTCAAATCCTGTTTTGCCTGCTGCATTTTCACTTTTCGATACAATCTCAACTTTGCCGCAAACAATCCGCACAACTCCCGTCAAACGGATATCTCTCGAAGATGCGCCGACTTGTATTTCATACAAACCGTCGTCGCACTGCCACTTATCTTTTGCAACTGAATAATAGGAAAACGCCGTCTCAGACAAGGGAATTTTGATCCTTTTTGTTTCACCTGCTAAAATTTCGTCTTTAGAAAATTCTTTCAGCTCACATACAGGACGGTACACGAACGGAGAACAGGGACGGATATAGATTTGACTGATTTCCCTGCCCGCTCTTTCGGAGCTATTGGTTATATCGTACTGCACAAAAACGTTGTTTCCGCACACTTTCAATTCCAAATTGCCATATTCATACTCGGAATAACTCAATCCGAAACCGAACGGATAATTGACTTCAATGCCATGACGATCGTAATGGCGATATCCCACATCCAGACCTTCCTCATACCGCGCGACAAACGGATCATTATACGAAAAATAAGTGGGTGTATCCTCTATTTTGCAAGGGAATGTTTCCGACAATTTGCCGCTCGGATTTACTTCGCCCGTCAAGACGCGCGCAATTGCTTCACCGCCGCGTTCGCCGCAAAAGCCAGCCCATACAATGGCGGCAACTTTATCTTTCCAAGCGCTGACATCCACCGCACTGCCCGCCGTTAACACGACGACAGTATTCGGATTTATTTCAGCCGTCCGCAAAATCATCTCTTCCTGCCGCGATGTTAACCGTAACCCGGCGCGGTCAAAGCCCTCTCCCTCAATCACACAGCCTGTTCCCGCGCATACGATATTTACATCGCTTAAACGTACAAAGTCAAATAAATTGCGGATATCGCTTCCTTCGGATATCAATCCAAAATCGCCAAATGCCCGAAAATAATCCACCGTCCCCTTCAGCTTTTCCTTTAAAATCCCGGCAAGGTCATATTTTTCGCCCAACCACTGCACGAGGGAAGAGCCGCCGCCCGAAACCTTTCCAAAATCCGTAGGGGCAGCAAACTCGCCGCATACGGATAGCGCAGTGCCCTTTTTCAACGGAAGCACACCGTTATTTTTTAACAGAACGATACCCTCTTCCGCAATTTTTTGTGCTATTGCCTGACGGTCTTTGATAGAATGTATCGCCTTTTTCCCGTTGCGCATACTTTTGCAGCGGTATACCAAATCCAACACGCGCTGAGCACAAGCATTCAATTCTTCATCCGACAAAACTCCTCTCTCGTAATCGTCGCACAATTTTTCATAATTTTTTTGAAGAAAAGGCATCTCCAAATCCAAGCCGGCTTTGGCAGCAGCAGCGCGGTCGTGGACAGCGAGCCAATCAGAAAATATAGCCCCGTCAAAACCAAAATCTTTGCGCAACACATCAAAACCTTTTCTGTTTTCAGAACCGAATACCCCGTTTACCCGATTATAACAACACATTACCGAAACAGGTTTCGCCCTGCACGCAATTTCAAATGGCTTATAGTACACTTCGCGCAGCGTGCGCTCGTCAACCTCGCTCGACTGCTCCATGCGATTGTATTCGAGATTGTTTGCACAGAAATGCTTGACACAAGCGCCCACCCCGCATTCCTGCAATCCGACAACATACTCGTAGGCAAGCGCTCCCGCAAGCACCGGATCTTCAGAAAAATATTCGAAATTGCGACCGTTGCAAGGCACACGCTTGACATTTACCCCCGGTGCCAGCAAAACATCGACATCCGCATCCAGACAATCGTCCGCCAAAGCCCTGCCCATTTCTTTTGCAGATTCCCTGCTCCATGTATTAGCTAAATTTTGAATGGAAGGATATGCGACGGACGGGATTGTTCTTTTCCATACTCCGTTTTCATATTCCGACTTCCGCAAACCGACAGGTCCGTCAGAAACGGTTATCTGCGGTATTTTACCGTCCAAATCAACAGTATGCCAAGTATCTTGACCGCAAATCAGGCGAAGTTTCTCCTTCACCGTCAAATCTTTTGCCGTAATCATAATAAATATTTTCTCCGTAACATTTTTTCGGTCCGAAATTTTCGGACACATCCATTATACACAAAACCCGGCACAATTTTATCTATTCGATCTGCCCGTCGTTTTTTCGCATGCAGCGACAAATGCGTTCGACTCGCGGATACGACGCATTCCTTCGGCCGAAAATTTCGGTTTACGGTCATATGCATACAATCCGTTTTGCTCCTGCTCTATATCATACAACTGCGTATAACAAAAACCGGATAAATTTTCGTACCCCAATACAAGTTGTGCAATCCTCTCATAATTTTCGATAAATTCGCGCTCGTCCGATACCGCCTCGTATCCCCAGGCGGCCGTTTCCTGCACGCACTGCGTCTGCTCGATACGCGTACCGCCGAACGACACCCCGCCGAATTCGCTTAAATGCTGCGCCTCACCCGCATAACCGTTTCCTTCGCCTTTAAGATACATATTTAAAAAATCCATCTCGCCGCGCTTTGCCTTATCCAGCCGTTGTTTGAGTTTTTCGTATCCGTCATAGCAATGGTAGTCGGCTATATCCGTCTTTGACCCGTGCATTCCGCCGCTCACGTCCACGCACGGGCGCGTCGGATCGAGTATCTTTGTTATCGCATATACCCCGTCGACAAAACGAACGTCGCGCGTTTTTGACGCGTCGTCCAATTCTCCCCACGTTTCGTTCAAGGGGCACCAGACCACGATGCTCGGATGATTCAAATCCCGTTCGATCGTCTCTCGCCATTCGTTGATAAACTGCCCGAATTTTGTCAGATCCGAATAATCGACGCCCCAGCTCGCATATTCGCCCCACACCATAAATCCGCGTTTATCGCTTTCGTACAGATACCGCGGATCAAAAACTTTCTGGTGCAACCGCGCGCCGTTGAATCCCAAATTTTGCGCACGGACAATATCCGCCGCAAATTCTTCCGCACTTTCCGGCGTATACACGCCTTTCGGATAATATCCCTGGTCTAATACCAGCCGCTGAAAAACCGGCTTCCCGTTTACAAGAAACCGATATCCTTCGTATTTCACGTCGCGCAATCCGAAATATGTATACACTTCGTCCTCGCCGAACCGCATCTTTACTTCATACAATTCTCCGCGGCCTACTTCCCATAGCCGTTTTTCCGATAAAGAAACGGTAAAACTGCCCTTCCGATTCAATCTGCCGCCGCACGCGCCTGCCGTTTTTCCGTCGATACTGATTTCTGCGCTGAACTTTTCCGAGCCCTTCGCCGCAATCTCCATCCGAACATAGCCCTGTTCCGCATTCGGGACCATGCGCACGCTCCGAATATATTTTTCGGGTACGCTTTCCAGCCACACGCTCTGCCATATCCCCGTACACCGCGTATAAAAACAACCGAACGATTCCCTTTTCGGCGACTGTTTCCCCGACGGATTCCGTTCCGACAGTTCGTTGCGCACACATACGTCGATGAGATTTTCGCCCGATTTCAGCATCTCGGTCACATCGAAACAAAAGGGCGTATAGCCTCCCGCATGGCTCCCTGCGCATTTCCCGTTCACGTATACCCGCGCAAAATAATTTACCGCACCGAACCGCAGCAGCACTTTCCCTTTACGCATCCCTTCGGGAAGCTCAAACATTTTGCGGTATTCGCACTCACGGATAAAATCGGTATACCCTATACCCGATAATTCCGATTCCGGGCAATAAGGCACGCGGATCTTCCGCATACGCTCGCCGTTTAAAGATATTTCCCATTCCCCGTCCAAAAGATATATTTTTTCTCTCGCAAACTGCGGGTTCGGATGCTTTTCTATGATTTTATTCATAGGTTTCCGCCATTCTCTTCAATAATTTTTTTATATTCGTAAAAACTGTCTTTCGGGACTCGCTTCATCGTCTCAAAATCGACGTATATGAGCCCGAAACGCTGTTTATATCCTTCCGCCCATTCGAAATTGTCCATCAGCGACCAATGGAAATATCCCGCCACTTCCGTTTCCCCGTCGTTTGCCGCGCGGCAAAGTTCGCGCAGGTAACTCTTTAAATATTCCGTACGGTATGTATCGTGTATTTTTCCGTCCGAAAATACGTAATCGGGCAAAGAGATGCCGTTTTCGGTTATATATACCTTCTTCCCGTATTTCTTATACAGAAATTTCGGCGCCCAATACATGTTTATAGGCGTGATCTCCCACCCCATCTGCGTTTTCGGCGAACCGATCGCCGGCTCTACTTCTCCTATGCCGCCGTATTCTTTACGATAAACCGTTTTCCCCTCGTATATATTGAACGCAAAAAAATCAGGCTGTACCGAAGAAATCAGTTTCATGTCTTCCGCCGTGATTTTCGGCAAGATTCCTTCGCCGTATTCGTAATATTCCCACGGGTATTTCCCCGTAAAAATCGGTTCGGAAAATGCCGAAATTGTACCCAGCGGATTATCCGGCTCAAATTGAAACGTCCGCTCGTAAGCCGCCTGTATATCTTCCGGCGACTCGCTCCGCGGCGCATACGAATACCCGCAGGACGCATACCCCACTTCTGCGCCCGGAATACTCTTCAATATCTGTGCGCCCGTTCCGTGCGCTTTCAACAGATTGTGCAGCGCGCAAAGCTGTTCTTTAAGTGATACTTGAATACCCGGCGCGTGAACGCCCGTTCGATACCCGCACCCGAGCACGCACTGCGGCTCGTTGAAAGTCATGTAATGCTTAACGCGGTCTCCGTACAACTTTTTCACCGCTTCCGTATATTCTCCGAACCATGCCGCTATATCGGGATTCAAAAAACCGCCCCGCACCTGTAAAATCTGCGGAAGATCCCAATGATACAGCGTTACAAACGGCGTTATTCCCTTTTCCAGCAACGAATCTATCAGCCTGTCGTAAAACGCCGCCCCCTTTTCATTGATTTTTCCTTTGCCCTCCGGCAATATCCTCGGCCACGCCAATGAAAAACGGTATGCATTCAGACCAAGCTCTTTCATCAGCTGCACGTCTTCTTCATAACGATGGTAATGATCGCACGCTCGATCGCCCGTTTCGCCCCGCGCGATCGCGTTTTCTTTTTGCGTAAACACATCCCATATCGATTCGCTTTTTCCGTCTTCCGATTTCGCGCCTTCGATCTGATATGCCGCCGTTGCGGCACCCCAATAAAAATCTTTCTTAAATTTCATAATACACTCCGTAAACTTTTTTTCATTCATAAACGAACGGTGCAGCCTCTCTTTCCGCAACGTCTCAATCGTCGTCATAGCGTTCGATCGACTGTATATAGTCGTTTTCGGTCATTATCTCGCTGATTTTCTTCGCAGATAAATCCTTATCCGTCGTTACAGTTCCCGCACAAAAAATCTGTCCGTTTTTGCGCTCCATGTTTATTTTGGAAAACCGTTCAACTCCGAACAATTCCGTTACTTTTGCACTGTTTTCCCCGTCGCCCGCAGAAAAACAGATCCGCAGCCGAATGTATTTTCTGGTCGTAAATAATTTACATTTCAGATGCAAAACGCACTGTACCGCAATTAAAATTACCGCCGCCCCGCCGGAAACGATATACAATCCGCCGCCCGCCGCCATGCCGACGCCTGCCGTTGCCCATACGCCTGCCGCCGTCGTGAGTCCGTGCACCGCCTGCCTGCGGTATATGATCATTCCCGCACCCAGAAAACCGATTCCCGACACGATTTGCGCAGCCACGCGCGACGCGTCGAATTCGGGACTGTCCGCATAAGCATACTTGGATACGACCATGATCAATGCCGAACCCGCGCATACGATCGTATGCGTCCGTATCCCCGCTTCTTTAAAACGGAGTTTGCGTTCAAACCCGATCGCAAACCCCAAAACCACTGCATACAGAATTCGGACCAAATAAATCAATTCCCTCGTCAATTTTTATTCCTTTAACCTGCCTCGATATTAATTCAAAAAACACCGGTTGCGCCGTTCACCGAACACTTCGATCAGAAAAATAAGGCGAAAGCATTTTTGCAAAATTTACACCCATCATAACATGGCCGAAATCGGAAGGATGCAATATATCCGCCCCGAGGTAATATCCCCTGTTCAAAAGTTTATGCCCGTCCAACAGTACCGCATTCGAATACTCGGCCGCCAGTTCTGTAATTACTTTGCGCGTATTCGCATAATACTGCCGATAATCGAGCGCGGTAACGCTCACATCGGAAAGCCCCCGCACAGGCGTCATCAAAAATATTTTTTTATCGGGAAAACGGGTACAAAAGGCTTTGATCAAATACCCTATTCTCTCCCGAATAACGGAAAGAGGTCTGTCCGCAATATTGGTTCCCGCTTCCAAATAAGCGGCATCGAATTGCTCTCCGCAAAGATATTCTACCGTTTCCTTTTCGCAGAAACATCCTCCCGCAACCGCTTTATTGAGAATATCGACGCCCAAAATCTGTGCAGCCGTTCCCAGATAATTTAAAGTCGGATAAGGAGTGCCCGAACCTTGCGTAATCGAAGAACCGTACGCCAAAAGCCGATAGCTAGGAACCTCGTCTTCCGTCGGCGGACGGACGGAAAAACCGTTTCCGACTTCCAGACCTTTATAACAAATGTCGCCGCCACCGTCCACGCAAATGCGCCAAACGTCGGGCGAAAAGCGGTTTCGGCTTCCGTTGTCCACTCCGTCTGTCGCGGCAAGTCTGGAAAATTCGAGAGAGTTTTCTCCTTTTCCGACCATCTGCGAAGAAAGAAAAAAATCGCCGTTGTATGCGGTAACGCGCACCTGCTCATCCGTACGGATATTCAGCCGGCATGATCGCGCCGCCGTTACAAAGCGAAGTTCAACGCCGCAAGAAGCGCGCGCCGATACAATATGACCGTTATACATACGTAAAAAACGTCCATCGCCGTCATACTCTGGAATATTCAGTTTTTCACACACGTATCTCGGAAACCGATACAATACACCGCTGCGTATTTCCGCAATATTAAAAAATTCGATATTATCGTAGACCATTCCGCATGACCTGCCAGACCCTGTTTTTCGTCGGGAACGAATCGATAGCGCCCCTGCGTTCGGTAGCGAGAGCTCCGCAGACGTTTCCTTTCCGCAAAATTGTGTTCCAATTCTTTTCCCCGTCGGAGATCGCACTCAACACGCCGGCAAAAAACGCGTCGCCCGCACCCGTCGTATCTACGGGATTTACAGAAATACTGTCCGCCCGAAAGAACGCCCCGTTCACGCATGCCTCGCTGCCATTTGCTCCTTTCGTGACGAGCGCTATTTTATCTTTTCCCGCAACTGCATACAATTTTTCTTCCGCATTTGTCCCTTCAGCAAACAACTCCAGCTCATCCTCGGAAAATTTTACGATATCTGCTACGGCAATATACCGCGCATATACCTTTAAAGCTGCCGATTTGCCGGCGAACAGATCGTCCCTGTAATTGACGTCAAACGCGACCTTTTTTCCCTTCTTATGCATTCGTTCGATCAATTCGTCGGCAAATTTTCTGCCGCTCTCTTCGGTCAAAGGCAACGAGCCTATGAGTGCTATGTCTGCAATCCGGGCAATTTCGTCCGACACCGCAGGCAACGCCGAATCCGCCGTGTTTTTTCGAAAAAAACTGAACTTCCGTTCGCCCCCGTCGCCCAGCTCGACGAACGCAAGCGTCGTATTGCGCGTTTTATCGCGCGCGATACGCAGATAATCGAACTGCTGCGCCCTTGCAAAATTTTCCAAAAAACTGCCTATCAGATCATCGCCGACGCAGCCGCAAAACCCGCACGCAGAACCCAACTTTTTCAGCCCGCAGGCGACATTAAACGGTGCGCCGCCGGCATAACGTTCGTAACAAACTCTGCCGTTTTCCGTTTTTCCGATCATATCCGCAAGAATTTCGCCTGTACAAACGATCATATTGCTTACTCCTTATTATGCCGCCGAGAGGACCAAACAATCTCCCACTTTGCGCAATGCCCCGTCGGAAGGGCGGTTCTGCACGCTCAACGCGCCGTTTTCTCCCTTTACGACGAACGTGGACGAGCCGCCTCCGTCAAAATTAATCGCATCGCTCGCTCCGTAACTCTTCAACAAAAGCGCGGCGTCGCACAGATCGAGCCCGTCGGAATAGCCGCCTCGCCGTCCGTCGGCCACAATAATGACGATCCCCCCGTCCTTGCGAACGCCCAAAAGAGTGCGAGGATGCGCAACTTCTCCCAGACGATCCGATTCGGCGTAACAAATATCGCACAACTCTCCGTCTTTGAGCAGAATTCCGCGGCCTCCCGCCGCATACACCAACGAATCGGCTACATCGTTCAGCTTTTCACGATCGCCGATAACATATCCGCCGCTTTCCGTGATTCCGAAAAAACATTGTTCGTTGCCGCCTAAATGATCGCCACCGTAATAAGAGAGCACTTCGCCCTCTACGATCAACACGCCTTCGGGATGATTATTGTCATTTGCGCGAAAAAAACCCGAATTGCACGCAAACAATACATCTTCCCCCTCCTTGCGGAGAGCCTCCGCCGTATCGAGCACGGTTGCGACGATCGGTTTTTCTCTTGTATAGCCGGGAGCCGTGGCGATCTGCAATTCCCAACCCGCACCGGCGGCCGCTTCCAATACAAACGCCGTTACAACGCCGTCCGTACCCGTAAAAACGCTCTTTTTCCAAGTTACCCCTTCCACAAGGTTCTGTTTGCCGCCCGCTTCCGTTTCCGTATACCGCGAATCGAGATATTCCCAACACTTTAAGACTTTCGTTCCCGTTTCTTCCACGCTTATATTATCTTCGCCCGTGCCGAAATAACGAGTCAAAAAACTGTTGATGCAATCTTCATAATACTTTTCGTCCGTAAGAATACCGTCTTCGGGAACAACGCCCACAAACCCTTCTTTAAAAACTGCCGTGTATTCGTCGTAGCCGACATCTTCGGTGTCCGCCCCGCTTTCATCGGCAACGCCTACACAGAAAACGGGAACACCTTTTTCCCTTTCGGAAAAAGCGGAAACGGACAACCGATACCCTGTATTTTTTTCCAGCCAATCGCGGATATCGTTTGCGGCCAGCCGCGCGCGCTCCGAGCCGTCTTTATAAAAAATATCATACAGAGCGACGGACAGGCCGTTGATCGTGAGCGTATCAATCGCATAATCGCCCCAAACGCCGACGCTCGTATCGGGCCCGAACGAATTTTTTAAAAAATACTCGTCGAACGCGGCTGCCGCTTCGGTATAATTGCCCGTGGCCGACTGTATATACACATCGTCGCCGAGAACGCCGACATACCAGCCGTCTTTTGCAAGCCGCGGCGCGCAATAACTGTATTTTCTGCCGCTCGCCGCTCCGATTACAATCTCTTTATCCGCTTCGGGCGCAGAATCCGACGTTACCGTGAGAGAATCGCCCGTCTGTTCACTATAGAGCGTGGAAATGCGGTTTGCGGCCGAACGGGCCTGCATATCGTTGGCCGCATATACGATTTGATAATCGTCCGTAATTCCGCCGCTCTCGCCGCTTGTATTGCAGCCTGCCATATAGAGCAGCGATGCAGCCGATACAACGATCGCCAAAACGATCGCCGCTGCCGCTCTTATCCCGTTTTTCAAAAATGTATTCGTTGCCATGTCCGACGTTTCCTCCGAAAATTTCTGTACACCGGCAACAAACCGAATCCGTTCCGTTTTGTCGGCAAAACGGATCATTTCAGCAATTCTGTCAGCGCCGTTCCGTCGCAATCGAAAAAATCAATCCCCATCGCCTTGGCAAGTGTAGGAGCAAGGTCATAAATTTTACCCGCGGCACCGATATAATTCTCCTTGAAAGCAGGGCCCTTGGCACAAAAAACGGGTTGAGGCCCCTTTTCGGGCATATGCCCGTGCGTAGCCCGGCCTTGCCGATAATCCGCAGAATCATATCCTTGTACCGGTACAGCCGGATGTTTATAATCGTCTCCGAATCCGGTAAATCCGTCCGTTTCAATAATAAAAGAAAATTTTCCGTAAAGGCCGTAACGTTCGCGAGCCTCCCTTTCGTTGAGCACGCCGCCAAAACCGTACAAACCGTCTTTTATCAATTCGCGAAGGGTCCGCTCCGCTTTTTCTTTAAAATCGCTATCGCAGGGATCGCGCAAAACCACATAAGAGGAAAATCCCTGCGAAATCGCCCAGGCTTTCCAATCTTTGACGTTGCCGCGGCTATCCGTTTCGATCCAACCGAGATCGGCAAACAGGGCGTTGACATTGACTATGCGCTTCATATCCAATTGACCGTGGTCACTCACAAGCACAAAATTATACTTTCCGCCAAGCCCGGCAGCTTCCGCCGCGCGACAGACGATGCCGATCATGTCGTCCGTTTCTTTGACCGCCTGTTCGACCGCATCGGAAAAAACCCCGCTCGCGTGCCGCGCGCCGTCTACGTTGGCAGGATGCAGAATGACCAGATCGGGCGTATATCTTTTAATAATTTCCGCCGCACAGTCCGCAACAAAATAGTCGCATCCCGGATGTACTCCCGTGCGCAGCATTTCCTTTTCGTACATTTTCACGATATCGAGCGTTTTTTGATCGCTGCCTTCTTCCTTCATCGCCTCGGCTATGGGAATATCCGGCGCGCATCCGGGCCATTCGTTGATCAAATAATCGACGTCGCGATGGTTGCCCGTAACGGGCCAAAAAATGCTTGCGGTAGTCAGTCCCGCACTCTTCGCCGCCGTAAAAAGATCGGGAATTTTGACAAACTTGCGCTCCAAAACCCAATCGTATTTGCCGGGCACGAGCGTTTCGAAATTGCTCAATATGCCCGTTTTGCCGGGAGTGCATCCCGTAATCATCGAAGTATGCGCCGCATACGTTACGGACGGATAAACGGAAAGCATGCTTTTTGTACGCGCCCCGCCCATTACATATCTCCTGTAATTGGGCAGCGTTTCCAAAATTTTCAAATCTTCCACAACCAGCGCGTCGGCCGACATCACAATAAATTTTTGTTTCATTCTTAAACCTTCGTTATATGGAACCTGTTTCCGCCGCCGCGAAGAGAGGTACCTTCCTCGGCAACATACCCCTGCGGTAAACGCAATTTGCCGTGCGCGCCTTCAGGCAGCCCGACGAACATCAGAATTTTCCTGTCTCCTACCCTCTGCCAATCGGCAATAACCGTACCGTAAGGCATTTCGTGCCTTCCTTCGGCGTATTCGAGCTGCTTTACAAAACACGGAGCAACGTCGACCCGATAAATATCATCCAGCTCTTCATTGATGCGTAAACCTGCAATATAACTGATATACCATGCCGCTATATCGCCCCAGAAATGGTGATTCATCGATTTGATTTTTCCGACCGAAACATCGTATTTCGTTCCCGGCACAAAAGTATGGATAAACTCCCACAGGCTGGTCGCCCCATGATCGAGCATATTCCCGTAAGAAGGTCTGTCGGGGCTCATGGCCGCTTCGTACGCGACATCCGCCATACCGTAATCGCAAAGCACGCGCAGAAGCGCCTGTACCCCGAATACGCCTACCTGCATATGGTTTTCCGTGCCGCCGAGCATCTCTTTCATGCGGTCGACCGCATGCGGTAATTCTTCCCGCTCGAAAATGCCGTTGCGGATAAGCATGGCCTGCGCTGTCTGCGTCTTGCAATACGGGCGGCAAAAATATGCGTCGCCGTAACGCCATTCCACAAAATTGTTCCGGGCCGCTTTCCGCAAAGAATCGCCGAGCGCGCGCGCCTCGCCCGCCCTGTCGCTTTGATTCAAAATCAAAAAAATCTTTTCCGACTTTCGGCAAAATTCGATGGCGTTCAGAGTATCCGTCACTTCCGCCGGCGTCCAAGGATCGCTGTCGCGCAGAGCGCCGATCTGACACCAATCCCCCAAGCCGTAATCGATTGTTCCTTTATCATTTCGAATGCTTCGCAAAAAACCGAGATACTTATAGATCGCATCGGCATTTTCTTCCAAAATTTCTTTATGCCCCGTATACCGATAAAGCATATAAGGCGTAAACGCGATGACGCTATCCCACGAAGGACCGCTGCCCCATCCGTATCCCCAGCCGCCCGTAGGCACGATACAAGGCAATGCTCCGTTTTCTTTTTGACAATCCCGCAGACAGGAAAGCCACATTCTGAGAGATTTTTCACAATCGAGCAAAAGACAGAACTGTTCCGAAGAAAGGGCAACATCGCCTGTCCAGCCCGATTTTTCACGATGCGGGCAATCGGTCGGAAAGTAGTAAAAATTAGAATAATCGCTGCGCAACGTGTTTTCAAAGGTCTTATTCGCGTACTCATCCGAACAATAAAAATTCCCTATACGGCGAAGAGCCGAACTCTGTTCGGAAAAAATTACAAGATCTTCCGTCGCCTGAGATTCCTCGATGCCCGTAACTTTTACATAACGCCCCCCGTAATAACTGAAACAAGGCATAAAACCTTCGCCCAGCTCTCCTTTACAGATATAGCGTATCATCTGAATTTCCCTATCCATATCCCGATAGCGAACCCAGCATTGGATATTTTTTGTATCCATGTTTCCGTCTTTGAACCATTCCCCGACAACAAGCGTTACAACTTGCCCCGCTTTCCCGTTGATTTTCAGGACGGGAACCCCCGCCGTATTGACGCCGAAATCGTACAGATACCCGTCTTCGAGAGGAATGATGCGAATAGCTTTTCTCCTCTTATATTCGCGTATCGGTTCGAAATCCGCCAAAACGCAACGGCCTTTCGGCGTTGTTGCGGAAAGCGGTTCTTTCCAAGCGGAATCGTCGAAATCGGGCAAATTCCAACCCTCGATCTCTCTTCGGGCATCGTAATATTCTCCTTCCCGATAATCGTCGTTCAGAATGGGCGAAGGGGCCCATTTCATTTTTCCGGCGGACGAAAAAACCTCTTTCCCGTTCACTTCCACGCAAAACGCCGTTTTCGGCGCGGCGCGAAACTGTGCCAAATGAATATCCCACGGCACGCCGCCATAGTTATTCGTGAACCCGTTGCCGAGAATCAGACCTATCGCGTTTTTTCCCTTTTTTAAAAGTGCGGCAATATCGTACTCGTCGTAAACGACTACCTGATCGGGATTGCTTATGTAAGGCGCGAGAATGCCTTTCGTTACGCGTGTTCCGTTGACGTACAAATCGTAAAAACCGAGCGCCGTGATCCGAATTTTAGCGTTCGCAATGTTTTCGTCTCCGAGCGCAAAGGCCCCGCGCATATACGGCGCCGGCACATCTTTATCGAAATCGGAATATTCTTTCGTCGCGCAAATAAACGTTTTTTCAAATCGCATAGCTCTTTGCTTTCGCTCCTTTAATGATATTCACAATATCGGATATCTTTTTCACTTTATAAGAACAAATATTGAAATTCTGCCTGAGCCGTTCATCTTCCACCGCGTCGTACGCGATACAGGGAATTCCCGCCGCCTCCGCCGCTCGTGCGCCCGTGTCCGAGTCCTCTACGGCGAGCGCTTCCGAAGCGTTTACGCCGCATCCCTTCAATGCTTTCAGATATACGTCGGGCGCGGGTTTCGCACATGGCACCTCGTCGCCGCAAGCAGTAACGCAAAAGTATCCGCCGAGGTCGGTAAGCGCAAGTATCTTTTCCACATAATTGCGGTCGGAAGAAGACGCGACTGCCGCCTTAATTTTTTCTCTTTCCAAAAATTCGAGCAATTCTTTCATCCCCTGCGACGGTTTCAGATGCGATTCTTTGGCGATGCGCATGATCATATCAAATTCACGGAGAGTCAATTCGTCGCCGCTTTCCTTGAGATTGAATTTTTGGGATATCTCCGACCAAAAAGAACGCTTGCTCCTCCCGATCGCCTGCGGCGAAAGTTGTTCTACATCCAACCCCAATGATTCGAGCAGAGCGTTCCGCGCCTTTTCGTGCAGAGGCTCCGTATCGGCGATTACTCCGTCCATATCGAATACTACTGCCTTAATCATAATTGTACCACATATTTTCCTTTTGCGCGCATTTTTTCATCAGAAAGTACTTCAAAAAGTTTTTCCAAAGGAATGGCCGGACAAAGCATACTGACGACATCCACTCTGCCGCTCTCGATCAATGCGAGCGCCCGTGCCTGCGTATACGGATTGATATACGAAGAATGTAGCGTGAGTTCCTTCGAAAAGACGTCGTACGGTTTGACCGAAACAATATCATCAGGCTTTGTGAGCCCGAACATCATGACCGTGGCCTTTTTCCCCGCCGCCCGGATAGCCTGCCCGATGGTTTTTACATTCCCTGCACATTCGATAACGCAATCGAAATTATATTTTTCGCATTCGGCAACGAACGCATCCTCGGAAACCGCAAACGGATCGAAACATATATCTGCGCCCAATCTCTTCGCCTCTTCGCGCTTCGCTGCGACGGGTTCGGAAATCGCGACGAGCGCAGCGCCGGAAAGGCGCGCGAGCTGCAACATGAGCAGACCGATCATACCCGCACCGATAACGAGCACGCGGCTGCCGGGGCGGATATCGCACATGTCGATGCCGTGCAGGCAACAGGCAAGCGGCTCCGTCATCGCCGCGGCCTTCAAGTCCGTTTTTTCTCCGACCAAATGCGTCTGTTTTGCGGGAACGGCGACATACTCCGCAAATCCGCCGTTCACCATTGTACCGATGCCCGTCATATGTTCGCAAAAATGTCCCTTTGCCGCCAGACAAGGCGGACACGACTCGCAAAGCACATTGGGATCCACGTCTACCCTGTCGCCCTCTTTCCTGTTTTTCACGTTTTTCCCTACGGAAACAACGGTTCCGGCAAATTCATGCCCGAGCACAATGGGCGGATGCACTTCCGCACATCCTTTATCGCCCTCGAATATATGTACGTCCGTTCCGCACACGCCGCAGTATGCGACTTTGACAAGCACCTCGTCGTCTTTGATTTCGGGAACGGGAATGTTTTCCACTTTAACAGAATGTTTGCCGTAAAACACGGCCGCTTTCATAATCTTTTCCATCTGAGCCTCACTTTTTGTGCAAAATTGCCGCACAAAATATTAACGTTGACCTAAAATCCATATTGATCACAATATATGCCGCACGCCGAACGGCGCGCTTTTAAAAAATATGCCGCGGCGGCATTCTGCCGCCGCGGCTTTTTGCTTAAACAACTTACTTCCGCACAAGCCGCTTTATGCTTCTTGCCCCATATTTACAACTTTTTCATCCCCGAAATAGATGCCGTCCGCCTCTTTTTTCCAGTACGCGGAATCAAATTTGGAAATATCGATTCCGGCATAGCATTCCGCATCGTTCGCGTACGTCGATATCGTAATCGTCGCGTCGCCAAGCCATTGCATCTGTTTACCTTCCGCGCCCGTATAGATGAGTACAATATCTTCCGCCGCCTTTATTCGATCTGCATCGTTTTCGGCCGTCACCCAAATGCCCAAAGCCGAATCGTTTGCTGCAGTAGCTTCTGCGCGAAGTTCAATATCAAAGAGACAATCTTTGACCGACTGCGCGCGCATCTGACTCACAACTCCCGAATAGCTCCAACGCCCCGTTCCGACCGATCCGCTCACATATACATTTTCGAGCGTACCGTAAAACTTCTGAGCAAGAATATTCGAACCGTGCGAAACATTCTTTTCCGCCTGCACTCCGTCCGCTTTATAGCCGTAAGCATATGCATCGATGATTGCAACGTTTTTAACGACTGCGCCATGCTGAACCATATTAAACAGACCTCTGTTGCCCGTTTTCATACCCTTTATCGAGTGCCCTTCGCCGTCGAACAAGCCCGCAAAAAATCTGTTTCCGCCCTCTTCCGGTTTCTCAGGGTTACCATACAAATCGCCGAACACGAAGTCGATTTCCGTCATATCGATATCCGCATCGAGTTTATACCAACCTTTCAGAGCGGATGCTTCGGTCGTCGCCTGATTTAAATCGGCCGCAAAAGCCTGCAACTCTGTCGGATCGGAGATAATATTTTTCCATACCGTGACCGAAATGTTATAGGTACGGGTTACGCCGTTGTCGTCCGAAACGACGGCGAAAGTCGTTTTACCGTCTGCCGCGGCGGCGAGAGCGTCCGCCGTAAAAGTAAAGGCACCGTCCTTATATGAGAAAGCTATATTTGTACCGTATGCATCTTTTACCGAAACGATTTCACCCTGAATTGCCGTTGTATCGGTCAATGTGAAGGAAAGCATCGCATCCTTTTCGGTTTTACTGAGTTCATAACTGCCATCCAAGTCGACGGGAAGCGCATCCGCGGACACAACTTTTTCATCCCCGAAATAGATGCCGTCTGCCTCTTTACTCCAATATGCGGAATCAAATTTGGAAATATCGATTTCGGCATAGCATTCCGCATCGTTCGCATACGTCGATATCGTAACCGGATCGCCCAGCCATCCCATCTTTTTATTCTCCGCACCCGTATAGATGAAAACAATGTCTTCCGTTTCCATTACCGCCAGATCGGGATTCGTTACCCACATTCCGAAAGCAAAATCAGTAGAACCGGTAGCTTCCGGACGAATCGTGACGTTAAAAATACAATCTTTGATCGAATCGGCACGCATTTGGTCAACGACGCCCGAATAAGCCCATCGCGTCGATCCGACCGATCCGCTCACATATACGTTTTCGAGCGCACCGCAGAACCATTCGGCAAGAATATTCGAACCGTGCGAAACATTCTTTTCCGTCTGTATTCCGTCCGCTTTATAGCCGTAAGCGTACGCATCGACAATCGCTACATTCTTAACGACTGCGCCATGCTGAACCATATTAAACAGACCTCTGTTGCCCGTTTTCATACCCTTTATCGAGTGCCCTTCGCCGTCGAACAAGCCCGCAAAAAATCTGTTTCCGCCCTCTTCCGGTTTCTCAGGGTTACCATACAAATCGCCGAACACGAAGTCGATTTCCGTCATATCGATATCCGCATCGAGTTTATACCAACCTTTCAGGGCGGATGCTTCGGCCGTCGCCTGATCCAAATCAGCCGCAAAAGCCTGCAACTCCGTCGGATCGGAAATAATATTTTTCCATACCGTGACCGAAATTTTGTAAACACGATTCACTCCGCCGTCTTTGGTGAATACAGTAAATACTGTTTCGCCGTCCGCCGCGGCTTCGAGCGCTTCCGCCGTAAAGCTAAACACGCCGTCTTTATACGAACATTCGATTTTGTTTCCGTTTGTATCTTCCAAGGAAACAAACTCGCCCTGTATCTTTCCTTCTTCCGGAGTGATCGTCAGTTTTTTATCGCCATCCGTCTTGCTCAATTCATAGTGCTCTTCCAGCGTTACCGGCGGTGCGGATTCTTCTACGGTAATTTTGACCGTAGCTTCTATCGGTTCCGCCCAATCGCAAACCGTTTCGCCTTTACCCGTAAAGACAAGCGAATAGACGAGCGTATATGTGCCGCTTTCGGAAGGAGCAAAAGAACCGTCTGCCGAAACATCGATCTTTTCTCCGTTCAGCAAAGCACCCGTAACTTTAAAAGAAAAATTGGGAACAACGTCGCCGCGCGCCCAAGTAAGGCTGCAATCCTGCGATATACTTACCTCCTGCGCATCGGGATGATATTTTTCGTTGAGAAGAAGCGTAACCTCGCCAAGTTCCGGAACAGAAGACATTACAACGTCTTCCGTTTTAATGCCGTATGCGGCACCGAGATAAAGCTGCTCGTTCTCTTTGATTCCTCCGATTACAAACTTAACGGAATTGATACCGAGCGAAACGCCGTTCACCACGGACGTCGCCGTCATCTGGTCTACATTCATGTAAACGGTTGCCCAGCTTAGGGGCGCGATATCATACTGCATATACGTTCCGTTCGGAGAGTCCGACGTAAGGATGCCGATATATGCGGTAGTCGTTTCGTTCGGATTATATACGCGGAACGCGACCAAGCCGTAATCGGACACATCGGTAATATAGGCAGCATTGAGAATAAAGTCGCCGCTGGCGCCGCCGCCCTTTTTGGCAGGATCGTTATTCGTGATGACCGTAACGCCCGTAAGGCCCGTATCGTTATCTTTAAAATCATCTTTGAAAGTAAATTTGTAACCGCCCGCATTTCCCGAACGATAAGAAATATGGTCTACACCCGCAGCCGTGTTAAAGTAGAATATCTGATCGTTATTCCTGTTATTTTCGGGAACGACGTGATTCGTGCCCTGTTCGCCCAGATACATATTGCCGAAATAGAGATCGATATCTTCTCTGGCAATTATGGCATTATTTTTACCGCTGCTGACATCGTTACCGAGGAAAATCTGCAAGCCCGTAATATCGGCAGGCGTTACATGGTCGCTCACCACTCCGCCGCGGATAAGATCGAGCGGATACGCGACATGCGTCCATGCATGAGGGGCAAGCGGCCTCGTTTCCGTCCATGCAAGCTGCAAAGGAATGACGGCATCGCTCGCATTGTATACGTCGAAATAGAGATAGCGGTAATTTTCGCCGTCAACGTCGATGCTCTGAATATACGGCAAGTCAACGCTGATATCGAATTCACCGGTGGTCGTTTCCAGAGCCTCATCTACGGTAACGTGCGTAAAGCCCGCCGCATTGCCCTTGGCAACGCCATCCGGCAGATCTGCCGCCGCAACGTATTCGAAATCGAGCCATCCGTATTTGCCGGAAACCTGTTCTACGCCGAAAGCGTCTTCAAAATACACGAACGCATCTTCCACGACCGATTCGGGCCCGCCGAGCGGAACGGTGAAAGGATAATCTTTGGCGTTGCCGTAATTATCTTCCAGATGGAAAACGACCTTGTAATAACCGCTGTTGTGTTCGATCTCGAAGCCGCCGTCCATCGTTACGTCCTCTTTCACCAATTCGGGATCCGCATCGTTCTCCGTTTCCAGCCAATAGACGGAAATCACCGTTTTCCCCAGATCGAGGCCGTCCGTTTTGTAAGCGGGAATATTATACCAAAGCCCGCTGAAAAAATAATTCGGGAATCCGTCCCCCTCGAATACGAGTGCGGGAGGTTCCGTCTTGACAAAATTGACGGTAAGCGTCGCGTTTTCCACACCCTCGGCAACATATACGATATATACCGTATTCGGTTCGCTTACAACAATCGTGCCGTTCTGATACGCAATATTATTGCCGTCTTTGTCTTTAATGGATTGAATACCCACTTCATACCCGCTCAAAACCACGCCGTCGGCATCCACCACGTCCGGGATCGGGACCTCATATTCACCGATCTGAACTTCGATTGCTTCCGACGGAACGTCGATATGAGCGCCGTTTTTACCTGTGTCGCACGCAACGAGCACGCCCGCCAAAAGAAAACAACAGGCCAGTGCCGCCAATGCAAACAGGTGCAATACTTTGTTTTTCATCGCTCCCTCCTTTTATTTCACGGGCGGCGCACCGAACGCGTCCGCCCGCTTTTACCGAAATATTGTCTGGTATTTTTTTATTATCCGTTTTTTAATTCTCTGTTACTTTTTATATTCCGTTATTTTTTTAACCCCGATTCAAGAATCGTAGACCAGTTTTTAATCCAATGTGCGCATATATCGCTTTCAATCTTCGAAGCATCTATCCCGTCGTACATATTCAGGTAACGATTGTCTACCGCAATATAACGGAATCCGCCCAGATATACATACGGTGAAGAATAGTCCACGTAAACGGGTTCGCAATCTTCGATTGCAGCTACGGTTGTTTGCGTAAAGAAAGACGACTGCGAAGTATCGGGCGTATAACCGTAAATCAAAGAACGCCCCTCAAGCGCATCCGCGTAAATTTTACCTGCCTGATCGGACGCCAAAAACACGAGGAAGTTGTACGCATTTTCTTTATTTTTAGCCGTCGTGGGCACCGTGACCATATGATCCATCGTTGCAACGTAAGCCATGTTGCGCGCCTGCGCAATCTTATCGTAATCGTGTTGGGTCAAGTCGCTCCAGCCTTCTTCTTTACGGATATCCTCGAGAGACATATCCGCATCGATAAAGCCGACCAATTCGGACAGTTCGGAGTCTTTCATCGTTTTGTCGTCAAGCACGGCCACGATACCGGAAAAGACGGGCGTGGGCATATAGCCGATCGTCTGCGGATTTTTTGCCAGATACTGCGCCAACTCGTTTTCCATCCAGTCGCCGGATACGATAAACGCGCACTCCGTTTTATCGGTACGGAAACCGTTGCCCGCAAACGCGATCTGCGATTGCAGATAATCCATCGATTTCGCCTGCTTATGCACATAACCGTTGGCGGAATTGAGCAGCTGCGATTCGAACTCCAACACCAACGCGCGCGCCTCGTTCGCGGCGGCGAGATCGTCGTACTCTTCCGCCGTATGCGCTTTGCCCTCCGCGTCGCGATACACGATGTCGTAATAATCAAAATAAGTCTGCACGCCGCAATACTGCGCCGCCCATACATATGTCATATAATCCCAATATGCCGAACCTGTCGAAAGAGAAAACGCGTATTGCTTAGCTTCTTTTACGCGCTCACAGAGAGTCATAAGTTCCGTCGTGGTATTGGGCAATTCCCATTCGTCTAGGTATTTATCAAGCATGGTCTGGTTGTAAAAAATTCCGCTGACCGAATTGCACCAATTCATGTTGTAAATCTTGCCGTCGTCGCGCAAAAGCCTATTATAGTAATTTTGGTCCATTTTATCGGCAACCGTCTTTTCTTCTCCCTTCGGCACCTTATTGTAAACCGTATCCGTCAGATCTTCCACCATGCCCTCGTCAATAGCGCGGTGCTGCGAACCGACGGTCATCACGATATCGTAAGGAGACTGCCCGTCCAACACAAGGCTGATGTCCGGTCCGCTGTTCGTGCTTTTGTCTATCGTCACGTTCACGTCGTACTGCTCGGAAAACGCGCGGGCAATATTGCGCAGCCAATCCAGGCCGTAACCGGCATCCCTGCAAACAATTTCCAATTCGCCGTTCTCGCCCGTACCGCCGGAAATGACCTCCGAACCCGTATTCTGCTTGCAAGACGCAAACACGAATGCCGAGCAGGCAAGCATTGCTGCCAAAATAACCGTTAAAAATCTTTTCATGTTTAAAAAAGTCCTCCTTTTTATCGATTGAGCCACACCGGAACGACGAACGCCCCTTCGCCCGCTTGCAAATTGAGCGTAAGCGTATTATCCGTGACTTCATATGTTTTTACGTCGGTACCGCGGCAGATAATCGCGCGGTTTGCATGTTCGAAATGGATCGTGACGGTATCGGCGCTCTCTTTTCCGTAATACGGATCGGCAAAATTTGCTACAACGAATCCTTTGTTCCCTTCTGCATCGCGAAATTGACCGATCAGCGTATCCTGCGTAGCCTCTACGGATTTTACTCCCTCCAAGCTGTTCAAAGAATATTGCAGCCGACGGAAATAATCGCTGACGCCGTTCGCATCCACATATTCATTTTGGCTTCCCGTTACCGTATACACCCCTTCCCAATCGAAAGAGAGATACACGTTTTCCATTGCATGAAGTTCTTTGTTCACCTGCTGCGCGTCGTAATATTTATCGGTAGGATTGCCCTGCATATCCACGAGTGCGGTTGAAAAGCTTTCATTGAGCGATTTACGGTATGTAAAATAAGTCATCGCATTGACTCCGTACGCCATATTCACCCAAGCTTGGTAGCGAAGATCTTCCTCTTCGATTTCCCTGTAATCCATGTGTTGCGTTGAAAGCAGGAAAGAATGGAACGTATCGATATCACTGTCTTTTCGCACTTTGGCGAGCATTTCGAGGTTGCCGAGCCACCCTGTGTCCACCGTGCTCCCGCTCGCCGCAAGTTTCAGCGGATAATAATCCACGCTGATCCACGATGTGCCCGTTTCGGCACCGGCCACGATTTCCGCATACGTTTCGAGATATTCGTCGTACGAACCTTTAAGAACGTCTGAACTGACGTATGTCGGATACAAATTAACATAAAAACTTTTATCCGTGCCGGCAAACTGTGCGTTATGCCATTTCGCAAATTCTTTTATAGTCGAATCCAGCGTGGGAACAGAAGGTTCGTCCCAATAATTGATGCCGATAACGTTCGGATCGTCTTTATAGGCGGCAGCCCACTCGTAAGCATTTTGCGGCTGATTTTGTCCGTTGCCGAACATCAGCATGGACTTGACGCCCTGCTCTCCTGCCGTAGCGATCATCTCGCGATATCGGTCCGTTCCGTACCCCGCAAACGTCGCGTTCATAAACATAAACGTAAGCCCCATTTCCGAAGCAATGCGGAAAGCATCTTCCGTGTCGGGCGGCACATCCCAGCCGCCGATCAAAAATTCTTTATCTTGCTCGTAAGTCGGAAGCTCGGAAAGACCTCCGTTTCCGTTCTCTCCGCAAGCCGCAAGTGAAAACAATATCCCCGCGGAAAGAACGCAGGCAAGCAATTTTTTCATTTTCATTCCGATTTCTCCTTATGCGAAATATTTATCCTTTGATGCCGCCGCCCAAAGAAAGATCCATCATCTTATTTTGAAAAGCCACGAACACCGCAAGCACCGGTATCATGCTGATAATGAGCGCGGAAAAATAAACAGGCGTATTCTGATTCATGATGGCCGTGATGGCGCGGTAACGGTAGATACCTGTCGCCAAAGTAGGATAGCTGCGCAAAAAGAGCAGCGGCCCCATATAGTCGTTCCAGAAATTGATACTCGTCACTACACACAATGCGAGAACGATAGAGAGCGTTTGCGGCACCATAACCTGTATAAACACCCGAAAATCACCCGCTCCGTCGATAAATGCCGCCTCCGCATATTCCCAAGAAAGAGATTTGTAAAAGGAATACAATACGATAAAATTAAAACCGAGGCCCGAAGCAAACGTGATCACAAGCAAGGGAGAATCAATGATGCCGAGAACCGTATACATGCGATACTGCGAAGGCATTGCCCCGACAATGGGAATCATCATGACGAACATGGCGACACCGTAAACAAGTTTTCTGCCTGGAAACTCATACTTTGCGGCAACATATGCCGTCATCATGGAAACAAATACGCCCAGAATCGTGCCTCCCAACGTATACCAAATACTGTTAAAGAACATGTTGAACATATTCGAACCGTCGGCAGAAAGCTCGTTGAACACAACTATGTAGTTGGAAAACAACCATTCCTGCGGCAACCGGTTCGGATCTTCCATAAATTCGCTCTGCGATTTCAAAGAAGTTAAAAATCCGTAAAATACCGGATAAATAAGACTGATCGCATATAGCAAAAAAATGACAAACATTATGATTTTGAAAACAAGCCATCCCCTGCCGCCCGATTTTTTCTTTTCTTTTCGCTTTTCGGGAACGATTTCATTGCTATCTTTTAAAATTTCTTCCATACGCGAACCCTCTCAATAGGAAACTTCCGGATCGATCTTGTTAAAAAACCAACGAACGAACATAACGAACGGAAAACTCAAAATCGTAAAAAAGATGCTGACCGCAGCCGGATATTCAACCGCAGTAGTACTATATGTCTGATTAAATATCCAATAAGATATCGTCCACATTTCGTACGTTCTCGCAGAATCGTTTTCGTCAAACAAAACGATCGGCCCCGTCGACGTAAAAATTTTCGAAAGCGCGAGAACAATCGTCGTCGAAAGCGTCGTCCAAATCATCGGCGTAACGATTTGGAACATTTCTCTGACCCAACTGACCCCGTCGAGCTTGCCCGCTTCGATCACCTCTTCAGGAATACGTCCCATTGCTCCTTGATACAAAAGCAGATTAACGCCGAATCCCGTCCAGATACAGAAAAAGACGATTGTCCAGGTTGCCGTGGAAGGATCGCTCAATAAAGGAGGCAGATTTTCACCGAACAATGCAACCCACATCACATCGATCGGGCCGCCGAAATTAAGCACCTCACGGAAAGAAGATACGTATACAAGTCCCGGGATGATGGAAGGAAGAAAGAAAACTACGCGGAAAAATTTATAGCCCCACATCTTTTTATAAAGAAAATAGGAGAACAAATAGCTCAGCGGTACGGTAATCAAAATATTCGTGATAAAATACAACAACGTATTATTTAACCCGATCGTTAAGTTATTTGTCGAAACGGACAATTCGCGGAATATTCTGATAAAATTCGTAAAACCGTATTCGATTAAAAATCCTTCGCTTCCCATTCCTATGGGATGCTGAAATGCCATGATAAACGAATTGACGTTGATTCCCACATAAAATATCGCAAAATTGATAAAAGCGGGCAAGAGCATCAAATATACGAACAAATATTTTTTCCGTTGCTTTTTACTCAGATTGTTTTTTGTTTTCAACGGTTGTACGCCCGCAGCGCTTTCTTTTTCCGAACATGCCGCAGTTTCCATAAATAAACCGTTTCCTCCTATAAAGTATTTACTTACCGCTCCGCGGTAAGAAACGGGAATTCCCGTTTCTTATATCAGTATTCATTTCGACACCTATTGTAATTGTAATGAGCGTTTTTGTCAATACACACACTATTTTTTAAGCATTATGATTAATTATTGAAATTATACCGCATAAAATTCGCTCAAATCGATCAAGCGAATAATCAATCTTTCCGATATATCGATTGACAAGACAAATTTAATACATTATAATATAAATCATGGAGGGGTCTATGCCGAACGAAGAAAGAGAAAAAGAGATCCTCACGATCTTAGAAAAAAAATATATGATCTCCGTTAAGGAATTGGCCGATTTATTATTTGTCAGCGAGCCGACAATCCGGCGCGACCTATCCGGCATGGAAAAAAAGCAATTGATCTTGCGTACGCACGGCAAAGTGATCGCCAATAAAATATCCGCAAATACCAATATGGCTCTTTCCGCCCGCGAACAACATATGTACAATATTAAAAGCAATCTCGCGGAAAAAGCAGCTTCGCTCGTAAACGACGGAGACGTGATCATGCTCGACGCTTCCTCTACCGCATCGCACCTGATCAAATATCTGGAAAAATTCAAAGACATCGTCGTAATCACGTGCGGAATCAAAACATCGTATATGCTCGCCCAAACCGGTATAAAATTTATCTGCACCGGCGGTGAAGCAATCAATAAATCTTTTTCCCTTATCGGACAAACCGCAATCAGCGCCTTGCAATCGTATAATGCCGACATTTGTTTCGTTTCCTGCCACGGGCTTTCGGAAACGGGGTTCGCAACCGATACTTCTGTTCCTGAAAACGATATACGGTATATGCTCATGAAACAGTCCAAACGAAAAGTATTATTGATCGACAGTACCAAAATCAATAAAAGCTATTGGCACAATTTATGCGATATTTCCGAATTTGACGACGTCATCTGTGACACTCCGTTCCCGAATCCGGTCATGCAGAAAATCAAAAATTTAATCTTGAGCCCTTGACCTCTATATCAGCCAAACAGATATTTTTTATTCATGACAAACACGAGGCGAACCTGTAAAGACAGGTTCGCCCCTTTTTTTATACTTAAATTAATTTTATCGATCTGAAAAAATAATTATTTCGGCCTTAGTTAGAAGAAGCATTTGGCGCAACTACGATTTTCTCATACTGCGAAAGAGTTTTATGAATTTGCCCTTCTTTCAATATAATATTCTGTGTATCGCCTATTGTCATGATACTGCCTGCAGAAATAATATCCGCTACATCAATTTCTACGCCATTGTATGCCGACCCCGGCCAAACTTCATCCGTACGTACACCGATAGCTCCGCCTTTCCAGTACTTGCCATGAACCCAAGTATCATCTGGAGTCGGGGGCCCTGTAAACGTACCGCCGACAATTTGCATTGTGCCGTCGCTTAAATTAGCGTTAAAATATAATCCAGCTGAACTCACACTCGTAAACGTACCGTTATTGATAGTAACTTTAGCATTGCCGCTATCGGTCGGAGCCGCATTAAAATACAACCCAGCCGAATTCGTACTCATAAACGTACCGTCATTGATAGTAACTATAGCATTACCCGAAACCGACTGTGCAAAATACAGGCCCGCCGAATTCGTACTCGTAAACGTACCGCCGGAAATTTCTATACTTCCGTCCGAAACCGACTGATTAAAACACAAACCTGCATCAGAACCGCCTTTAAACGTACCGCCGGAAATATTAATGCACCCTCCCGCAAGCCCATATGCAACAAATAAACCTGATTTACCCTGCGAATCATTATTTTCATTCGGCCGGCCTATAAATGTGCCGTCCTCTATCGTTAAGTTTACATAAGCGTTTCCGCACCATATGCCGCTGCTGTCTCCACTCGCATTTGTGCTGGTAAACGTACCGCCGTGAACCGTAACCGTAGCGCTTATGCCATTGGTATTTTCTATACCGAGGCCCGCCGCCGAACCTTCAACCGAAATATCTCCGCCTTTATCGGGATTTTCCACATCGCCATAAGGTGCGAACGTAACGTCGGCATATTCATATACAGAAAACCCTAATTGGCCTCTCGCGAGGAACTCTCCGCCGTAAATTTTTGCAGTGCCGGTTACAACTTTGCCATCATTACCGATGGTACCCATAACGAACGCGCCGCTGCCTTTATCCGCTGTATTGTTTCCTTGGTAATTATAATGTGTAAACGTACCGCCGTAAATTGTAGCCTCACCGCCGTACATTTTAAACCCGTACGATGCCGCAGGGCCCGCTATAGGGGCATCGGTTGAATTAGGAGCATAATAACTATCGCGCCCTTCAAAACGTCCGCCGTTTACGACGGCAGTTCCCTTGCTGATAAGAATACCGTCGCCCTGCATCGTGGTATAGGTGCCGTAATGTATCGTCAATTGTCCGCCGTTTACTTTTACCGCGGGGCCGCCTTTTTTGTTGCCTTTATAGTTCCAGTTGCTGTTTTCTCCTCCAAGTTTAATATACGTATCATGAACCAAATTGCTCCCTGAGGGAGTAACGCTCACTTTTAAATCATCGTTATTGCCCAACGGACTGCCCTGTTCATCCGCCGTACCGAGAATAACTTTTGTACTATCATTTCCCGAAACATACACTCCGCCGCCGCAATAATTTACGATATTGCCCTTCACGATCGTAAAGCTTCCGTCTTCCACACGCACGGCATAACTTTTTATGATAAAATTCTGATATAAATTTAAATTATCCGTACCTTGATCATCATTTTCCAACCCCGTATGCGTGATATTCAACGTTCCGTACGAAGCAAACGAACCGCCGTCCACATAAACACTATCAAAAACATCCGCGCCTGTTTGAGCAGCGCTTACTATATTTATTGTTGAGTTTTCACGGCAAATCACATTGCCGCCCGAAACCAAAACGCCCGCACCGTCCGAAGAAATACTTGTAGAGCCTTCAAAATTCAGCGTGCCGCCCTCTACGCGCACACCCGTATTTTCCAGGTTTTGTGATTTTATCTGCCCCGTTGACACATCTTTTTCGCCCATATTGAAAGTACAGCCGCGGAGAGTGATCTGTCCCTTCGTACCCCCTTCCGTTTTTCCGAGCGAAGCGTATACACCCGTGTTTTTACCGCCGTCTGCAAACGTAAACGAAGTTCTGTTCAACACAACATTGATTATGCCGTTTTCTTCCTCGTCCGCCTTTGCATAAATACCGTACTGGTTGGAACCGTGTATCTCAAAATCCAACTTGGCAGAATTGCTTGCACTTTCTATATTGCCGTTTTCCACGCGTATGGCGGCATTACCCACTTGTGCTTCCAGCAATGAGATCGGCGTATTTGTCGCATTTTTCGTAAACGTACCGCTCGTTAAAATGATTTTGCCGCCATCGATAGACACCGTATCGCCATATTCGGACGAAAACGTACCATTAGAAATGCTCAGACGATCTTCTATGCCGGGATCGACATACTCGCAGCGGATACAAGTGCCTGCATCTGTCACTTTAAAAGTACCTTCTTCCACTGCCATATATCCGCCTTTCGCATACAGCCCGTACGCAGTGTTTACACCGAAATACGAATAATAAAACCCGCCGCGCGCATACATATTGCCGCTTTCCATACGAATTGCCGCATACGGTTTTTGCGCACCTTTCGCACTATCCGCCGATCCTACGGTCAAATTATACCCGTATATAATTACTTCGCAATCCTTGCCGTTGACCGTTTCCGTATACTTATAATAAAAATCCGCACCGCCCTCGCGCCAAGCGACCGTATTGTCGATACCGTCTTCGCGCGTGTAGATCAAAAACGTATCGTCTTGAATATACGTATTGCCCGCGATACCCGTTTCAAAATACATGTTGCCGTTTAATCCGTCCGGCGCAATGACAGGCATACTCGTTGTCCCCGCGTTGGTATAGCCGTTGCCCAACCGCGTATACACGGTCAAATTCTCATAACGGGATACAGTGCGCCCGTTTCTGTCACAGAGCCGTTCTTAACATATTCGCCCGCGCGCGGACCGCTTTCAAAATTTCCGCCCGCAACGGTAAGCGTGCCGCCGCCCACGCTCAGCACGGTGCCCACAGGGTTATACATAGCACCTTTTTTCTTGCCCGTCTGCGCATCAATGGCTGACGTATCGATAATGGTCATATTGACGCCATCGATTATGTTCAGCATCGGTTCGCGGCTGTTGCGGAAAATTTCGTGCCCGTTCAAATCGAGAATAAGGTCGGCGGCAACGTCTTGCACACCGTCGGTAATAAAAAGAGGACTTTCGGCGCTTTCATCGATTTTTATATTGGAATATCCGTTTTCAATCGCGCCGGCAAATTCATCCTCATTTTTTACTATAATCTCATCGGATACGACGTACTCGTTATCGCTCCCGTAATCGCCGCCCGATTCCGCTTCTTGAAAAAACCTGCCGTATGTAAGCGAAAACCCCATCAATGTGACGATGAGCAGGCTCAAAAACGTTCCCAATAAAATTGAACGCGTTTTTTTCGTCATAATCACTGTCCTCCCGCAGGCTCGGATACCTGCACAAACAGTACGTTCAGTTTCGTCGCATAGCCCTTGCTCAAAACTTCTCCGATCGTATAATCTTTCGAGCCTTGCTTGCTCTCGTTGTCATACGACGCATAATACGGGTTGCCCGGAACATCTGCAAAAGAAATATAACCGCTCTTTCCGCCGTTCGAACAAGTGCCGTAATATTCCTGCACGTCCGCAATAGCCGAAAAATCGGACGTTTGCGATGTAAGCGTTTTATCGTAAAACGCTTCGATGAGATGAACGATGGTCGCCGTCTCTTCAGACAGCGGCGCAACATGGCTGAACGAAAACCTTGTTCCGCCGTTTTTATAATCGTACGTTGTTTCGACGCGAACCGTGGTATCCCCGATTTTTGTTTCGTCCGGCAGACTGACTACAGGTAATTTTTTTTCAAAGTGATACCCCGTTACCGTGGCTCCGTTGAACGTTTTTACGGCATCTCCCGCTTTTTGCGGCGGCACGAGCAGATCATCCATCTCTTGCGCGCCCCACGCAGCGTCAAAGTCTCCGTTTTCTGTGTGTTCCAGCAATGTTATGAACAGCACGAACGTACGCGCTTGCGCTCCGTCTTCTTGCTCAAACAGCAAACGCGGCATCGATATATCCACTGTATAGAAAGGCACTACTTTCTCACAATCGAGGTACAGCAGCGACGCCGACCCCGCCGACGGCACCAAATCGCCCTCATTCGGCACGTCTCCGCGTGAAAATCCGACGCAATACTCTGCTTTCGACATCGCAGCCGTTATTGTAACTCTGTTTTGCGTACTTTCGCAATACGCGCTCACCGTACCCGTATGTCCGCCGCCTGTTTCGGAGGTAAAACCGCCGCTCATGACAAGCGTTTCGTCTTCATGGTTTCCGCGCGCCTCGTAATCTTTAAACAGCGCCGTATCCAGCTCTGTATCCGAACCGCCGTACTGCGCGAACATCCTATTTCCTTCGGCATCCGTAACGTATTCGTACTCGCCTGACTGCCCGTCTACCTGATAAATCAGATTGCCTAGAACATACTGCGGCGTGCGCGTAATATACTCATCGTTTACCACTTCCGCCACTTGCAGCGCCAGGTTTCCCGCAAATTCCGCAGGCGCGTACAAGCGCAATGAACTTTGCAGATCGACATCGCTGATACGCTCCACCCTGCCGTCCGGCAACAACGTGTGATTGCGCACCGCAAAACGTACCGTACGCGCCGTATTCATAGCCGTATCTTTTAATTCCGTATCAAGCCAATAATCGGCATTGGAAAAGGTGGAAGCAGACACATCGCTTATTTCATACGAACAGGCAAAACGGCTGAGCGATGTTCCGGCATCGCCGCTCTGCGCCCCCGTGTACCGCGAAAATGTGACTGCCGTAAACAATACGCTGACGGCAAGCAGCCAGCACAAATAGGTGATAACGGGTATTTTTTTTAAGTTATTCTGTTCCGTTTTTCTTTCCACCGAACACCTCCGGCAACAAGCTTGTCAACAGCCAAATAACGGCTCCTGCTCCCAACACGGCTACAAGGCCGAGCGGGCTTTGCAGGAAACCGACAGCCTTGCCGACGTTCGGCAGTACCGCAACTACTTTGCCCACCACAGCGGAACTCGGCACGCTGAAATTGTCGGCGGAATCGTTTGCATCGCCCTTTGTCGCATACATCCCGTCCGAAACCAGTATGATACGGTGCGTGATATACGAGCCGCTTTCCGCGTCGTAAAATATGATCACATCGCCCTGCGCATAATCGCCCTGCGTCCGCGTCACGACAAGATCGCCCGTACTGATTTCGGGCTCCATACTGCCCGACGCCACGGCGGCTATACCGAACCCGAAAAACATGGGCATTCCGTTATGAAACAGATACCGCGCCGCCAAAATATAAACATTGTAAACAAGCAGCAACGCAACAACCGCATACAGGATAACTTTGACAACCGTTGCCGCAACGCGAATAATTTTTTTCATAGATAACAGACTACGGTCTTACCCAAGCCGAAAATGATATGTGCAATGTATATGTAGCGCCGTTTTCTCCCGCCGCCGTATCCGCTTCATCGCTGTGCTCCCAAAACCATTCCAGCTCGAACACGGAACTCGACTGCGCCTCGACGGTCATATTTTCCAAACCGAGTTCCGCCGCAGGCACATAGTCGCCGACGCCGGAAACATATGCCCCGTCCCTCTTCAAACGATAGCGCATTCCGATGCCGTATTCGTTTGTTTCCGAAAATCCGAGCGAAAATTCCAGCACGTCTTTATTTCTGTTTTCGAAGATGAAACGATAGGCTCCCCGCATTCCCGGCGCAACGGTGGCATCGCCGAATCCCTCGTTTACGAAAACGGGAAGATTTTCCGAATCTTTCCATTCGGCGCCGTCTTCCGTAGCGATAAACAGGACGGGCGCATAATCGGTATTGTCCGAGCGCGACAACAGGCACGCGCACACGATAGAAGTGACGAGCGCCGCAATCAATAAAATCAGAAAAATGATCAACAGCACTCTGTGCGACGAGCGGCGAATGGTAGCAACATATTTATTCTCTGTTGTGAGAACATTGTCGTTTTTGTCGAGATATGCAGTACGCGTTGCGCCCTCATATAAAAATACGTTCGTTTCCTCTTTGCGGAAGGTGCCCTTTTCCACCTCATTTTCGTCATACCAAACGCTTTGGCGGATTTTTCCGATACGGTTCCCCTGTTTATCGACGACCGACGCCCTTTTCGGCAGCTTTACGTCGATCGCTTCAGGTTCTCCGATATCTTCCGAAGCCGCCGCTTCTTCATCCGCATACGGCAGATACACGATTTGCGGCGAGACCTCCGCAGCCTCCGCAACAGCCTTGCGCCGCGGCTTTTTAAAGATAAATGCCTGATCTTGCGGGAAGTAGGAACGATCGGTTTCAAATCCGTTTTCCCGCATCACGTCCGCAATCAGTTCCTGCGCGTACTTTACCTGACGGTCGGATGAAAGTTTTATCATGAAAGGAAATTTTGCGTACCGCACAACTTCCGAATAGTCTTTGTGATGATATTTATCGGCATTATACTGCTTTGGATCGAGCGCCAAAAACAGGCGTATGTATCCGCCGACGATACATACCTTCCCCAATATTTTTCTGCCCGCGCTGAACGTTTCTCCGCTGCGCGATATGCGTGAACGCACCTTTTTCGGCTTGCGTTCCGCCGTCTGATACGATAAGAAAGCGTTTTTGACCGCGTCGTATCTTCTGCCCGCTATATACCCTGCCTCGCCCATGCGTTCGGCAAAAGAATTACCAGCAATACTGTCAATATAATCGTTTTTATAATGCTGATTTTATTGTTTGATTTTTCCATATGTCAGCCCCCGCGTTTTTTAAATATCCGGCCGGGTTGCCGTATTTGGCAACCCTCACTTTATCTCTGATCGGAAAATTTATCCATACCCTCAAAAAACACATATACACATATAATATCACATATTACATTGTACCCCCCCCCCATCGCAAAATGTCAAGCATTTTCCGGAAAAATTATAATAATAATCATTATCTATATTTCTTTTTTTAATATATTACTGTATAAAAATACAATAAAGCCACTGTTTTATCCACCAAAAGCGCAATCGTAACAAATCGTAACATTCTCGGCTTGCATTTTACCTTATATTCAGATATAATAAAAACAATCAAAAAAATAATCAGGAAGTATCCGCATGGAGGTAACCTTTCGCAAAATTTTGTTCGTTGAAGATGATACGGAATTGCTCGCACAAATGGTAAACTGGTTCCGCTCAAAAAATAATACCGTTTGGACAGCGACCTCTGTGCGCGGCGCCAAAGCGGTATTGGAACATCATTTGCCGGATATAATCATATTGGACATAATCCTGCCGGACGGAACGGGACTGGACATTCTCAAAAATTTAGTGTCTTTGCCGCCCGTAATCGTACTGTCCGACTTGGGAAGTGAAGAAAATCTGCTCGACGGATTCAACGCAGGCGCAACCGATTATGTAGTGAAGCCCTGCTCCATGCGGCTTTTGGAAACGCGAATGAGCCTGCGGCTTCATCCGAGCCCGAACTCCGTGCTCCAATACGAAAACTTGAAAATCGACAGCCACAAGCGAAAGGTCTTTTATAAAGATACTCCCGTTGCGTTTACGTCGAGCGAATTTAATATTTTATGGTTCCTTATGAATAATCCAAACAAATTTTTTTCGGCGGACGAGATCTACGAGCAGGTATGGGCCGCGCCGAGCCTGCAAACCACGACCATCCGCCGCCACCTCTCAACCCTTCGCAGAAAGCTGCAAGAAATTTCGAATTCCAACCTCATCGTTACGGAATTCGGCAAGGGGTATTCTTTCCTCGGAGATCCTTTTTTATGAAACAAAATTTGTACTTATTCCGTTATGCAGTACTCGGCGCCGTTTTTCTGCTGGCGGCGGCGCTCATTTTATCTTTGACGCTTTGCGGCACCAATTCCAAAATCGCTCCGTCCGATACAGAGCTCGCCGGAACGGACGGAAAACAACTGTCATCCGTCTCTATTATCGATTTGGCGCAATTAAATACATTGCCCTCAGTCAATTACACGCCCGATGAATTTTTGATACCCAATTCCCAGATACAGGGTACCCCTATCGATTTAACCGCGAAACAGCATTTTGCCCACAGAGGCACTTTTGTTTATGTAATACGCAATCTGGACCCGTTCTCTCCCGATTTTCAGGAACAATTGGAACAGCTCAAACCGTATTTGCAAGGCGACGGGTATTGGCATTTTACGCTATACATCCCGCGCATATGGTCGGCGTGCAACGTATACGTCGAATACTCCTTAACGCAGCGCGTCGAAGACATCGGCGAGTATGATTTCGTTCATTACGGCGATTATACGGGCAAAACCGAATACCACAAATCAAAAACAGAGCCTCTGTTTATAGACCTCGCATTTTATTCAAAACAACATGTAATTACTTCCGATCCGCTCAACGCGGCAACCGTAGTAACAATTCATTATGAAGAAACAAGCCGCAAAACGACGGGCATAGACGGAATGCCGCTGATAGGCTCCGACGCCTCTATACGCAGTAAAGTAGCATTAGACCGAGGACTTACAACGGCGTTTTATGTTTTCGCGGCGTTGGTCGTTGCCTTGTTCATATTTATTTGCTTTTTGAAACGTTCTCTGCACTTTTTGCCGCAGCTGCTGATCGTTTTCGGAATTTTCGGACTTTTATTCTCGTCTTATATTTTATCGACTCCGACTTTCTACCCGTATCTATGGAAGTCTGTGCGCGCCATTTCCCTTTCGTTCCTGTTGATCTCCGCCTTTACTTCCCTGCGGCAAAGAATAAAACATTCCGCGCTTTGGACAACGCTTGCAATACTTTTTTCGATTTTGGGAGTTTCCCTGCCCCTGCTCGAAGTACTGCCTTATGATTTCAGCGCTTGGGAGCAAATCTATAAATTGACGGTGATCTCCTTATTTTCCGTTGCAACTCTGCTCTATACGTTTGTTTTGGCGGCAAACAAAAAGCAAAATCTATCCATATTGCTCAACCCTATGCTCGCCGGACTGCTCGGAATCGCAGCCTGCATTCCGGAAATAAACGTTACTCCCTATTTACACCCTGTATTTTGGCTGAGCGGCATCATCTTGATCTATACCGCAATTTTAAGCGGCCTGATTTTTACGAGGCAGGAACAAAAGCTGAAATACCTGACAGAAAATCTCCAAACCGAGGTAACTCTTCAAGTAAAGGATATGCAGGCTTTAATCGATGAACGCGACGAATTGCTGCGATATATTTCACACGATATGAAAAAGCCGACGACGAGCATTTCGCGCTTTCTGCAAGTCCTCCGCCAGCATGAGAGCGATTCCGAACAAATCAGAACGATCGACATCATTGCCCGCAAAGCGGACGAATTGACCCGCAGTTTTACAGATTTATCTTCTTACTCAAAAACTAATTTTACGGCGGAATGTCCCGGAGCGATCGAATTAAACGAATGCTTTGTGCGCGTCTATGAAAATTTCGAACCGGATTGCACAGCGAACGGCATTATTTTGCAAGTCGAGCCCTGTGTTTTTACCGTATTCGGAAAACCGCAAAACCTGTATGCCGTTATCAGCAATGTTATTTTAAACGCCATAGAACATGACAAGTGCAAACATATCCGTCTTTCAGCCGTCAAAAAGAAAAACGTATGCGTCATCTCTATTTCCGACGACGGGAAAGGTATCTCCCCGGAAAAGGATATATTCCGCCCTTACTATTCGAAAACCTCTTCCGACGAAAATACCGGCATCGGACTATACATCGCCAAAAAATATATGCAATCCATGAACGGCGATCTGACCTACACGCAAGAAAACGGAATACTGACATTTTGTATTACATTACCGCTCGCTTAAAGGGACGAAATAATCTATTGATAATATGATTCACCCATATTTAACACTGATTTCTATATAAAAACAGACCGCCTGATGGCGGTCTGTTAAACGAATTTGCTGTTTATTTACCTTACCTAGTTTTATAAATCCCTAAGGATATTTCTCTTGTGCTAAACTGAATGTATCGTTTTCTTGATTCTTCATCAAAACGTCCTCCTGTGTGCTTCTCTTGTGTACGG
>ERZ1106952.77-NODE-77-length-75042-cov-8.154640_pt1 | contig 75042 bp, 58 predicted proteins | sample MGYA00403677_ERZ1106952 | MGnify/ENA primary metagenome ERZ1106952 (study PRJEB35170, sample SAMEA104062415) | human gut metagenome | biome: human gut; feature: human-associated habitat; material: faeces | place: Denmark | collected 2012-05-14 ... | reverse complement strand
GCACAAAGTGCGCCGTAACACTTCTTTCTTTTGTCTGTCGTTACTTCTTTCTTTATTTATAAAAACAAAGACCATATAAAGTAAAAACGAGTATATATAGTGTACATAAAGCAGTAGATGCGGTTGGGTTTCGGAGCGCAGACGCGCAAAATTTGTACGGCGACAGCCGCACGTCCCCGAAGCCTACCTTATGGCGGCGAGGGAAATTTCGCGCGTATCCGCCCGAAAGACGCCGCAAGCGCGGGTATATTTGGCGCACGCCTTCGGCGAGCGTTAGCTGTGCGCAAATATAAATAAATCGCTTGTCAAAATCGGGGCATTGTGGTAGAATATAAAAAATCGTAATTACGGAGAAGTTTATGAACAAAATCACTGAAGGGATATATTATATCGGCGTAAACGACAAGGAGATCGATCTTTTCGAAGGTCAGTATTCCGTCCCCAACGGCATGGCTTATAACTCCTATATCGTAGCGGGAGAAAAAACCGCGGTCCTCGACACCGTAGACCGCCGTTTCACGCACGAATGGCTGGATAATCTCGAAAAAACGCTCGGTGGCAAAAGCCCCGATTATCTCATCGTTCAGCACATGGAGCCCGACCACTCGGCAAACCTGAAAAACTTTACGGAAAAATACCCCGAATCAAAAATAGTCGGAAATGCAAAAACATTCATAATGGCGGAGCAGTTCTTCGATATCGATCTTTCCGCACGCAAGATCGAAGTCAAGGAAGGCGATAAACTGGATCTCGGCGGGCACGTGCTCAATTTCGTGTTCGCGCCCATGGTGCACTGGCCTGAAGTCATGGTAACTTTCGATTCGGCTACGGGCACCCTGTTCTCCGCCGACGCGTTCGGCAAGTTCGGCGCGCTTGACGCGGACGAAGACTGGACGTGCGAAGCCCGTCGTTATTATTTCGGGATCGTCGGCAAATACGGCGTACAGGTGCAGAACCTGCTGAAAAAAGCCGCAGCGCTCGATATAAAGCGTATCTGCCCGCTCCACGGACCCGTGCTCGATTCCGATCTGTCCTATTACATCGGACTTTACGACACCTGGTCGAAGTATGAAGCGGAAGCGGACGGAGTCATGATAGCATACACTTCCGTTTACGGCAATACCAAAAAAGCGGCGGAGCTGCTCGCGGACAAGCTCAAATCCAAGGGCTGCCCCAAGACGGTGCTTTGCGATCTTGCTCGGTCGGATATGGCGGAATGTGTGGAAGACGCGTTCAAGTATTCCAAGCTCGTGCTTGCGACGACTACTTACAACGGCGAGATATTCCCTTTCATGCATACGTTCATAACCAACCTCGTCGAGCGCAATTATCAGAAACGCACGGTCGCGTTCATCGAAAACGGTACATGGGCGCCAATGGCGAAAAAAGTCATGCTGAAAATGCTCGAACCGCTTAAAAACCTCACGTATGCGGAAAATTCGGTAACGATACGCTCTTCGGTCAAAGCGCAGACGGTGGATGAGCTGGAAGCGCTCGCGGAAGAGCTTTGCAAAGACTATATCGCAAAGGACGACACTCTCGCGAACAAGAACGATATGTCCGCGCTGTTCAAGATAGGTTACGGACTGTATGTCATCACGAGCACGCTGGACGGAAAAGACAACGGCATGATATGCAACACTGTCACGCAGGTCACCAACACCCCCAACCGCGTTGCTGTGACGATCAATAAGGATAATTATTCGCATTACCTTATAAAGCAATCGGGCGTGATGAACGTAAACTGCCTCAGCGAAGACGCGCCGTTCTCCTTATTCGAACGATACGGCTTCGTCAGCGGAAGGAACAAGAACAAGTTCGAAGGGGTGGACGTACTGCGCTCGGATAACGGGCTCGTGTTCCTGCCCGCATATATCAATTCGTTCATGTCGCTCAAAGTGGAAAACTACATCGACCTCGGCACGCACGGTATGTTCATATGCTCGGTGACCGAAGCGCGCGTCATTAACGACAGACCGACCATGACGTATACTTATTATCAGGATCACGTCAAACCGAAACCCGCTACCGAAGGCAAGAAAGGCTATGTATGCAAGATCTGCGGATATATCTATGAGGGCGATACCCTGCCCGACGACTTCATATGCCCGCTCTGCAAACATCCCGCTTCGGACTTCGAAAAAATAGTATGATCCCGTTCCCGCCATACGGAACGGCAAAATAAATCAAAAGGAGAACAAACGCCATGAAGTATGTATGCAACGTATGCGGATACGTTTACGACGAAGAAGCAGGCGACCCCGATAACGGGATCGCGCCCGGAACCAAATGGGACGACTTGCCCGATGACTTCACCTGCCCCCTCTGCGGCGTAGGCAAGGACGAATTTTCGGCAGAATAAGAAAAAACATAGCGGACGCGCGTCCGCTATGTTTTTTTATGCGAATATTCGATTTATCGGCCCTGTGCTCGCTTTGACTGTCACTTGTTCGGCTTGAAGCCCGTGCTTTCGGCGGCAGTCGGATCGACCCCGACGGTGACATTGTCCTTCTTTCTGCTCCTGAGCGCTTTTATCGGGTTTTCCGCGGTCTCGAATCGGTAATCCGTGCCGTTCTTTTCGATGTAGTCTTTAATGACGGAATGTGACGGCACCGCGCTTATCGGAGAATTGACCGTTTTCTGATAGCGGAAGTACCTGCCGTCGGGCTTGAGCTCCGATATGTTCTTATAATCAGTCTCCACTCCGGTGAACTGCGCGGTATCTCGCAATATCCCTCGTACGTATTCTATGTTTTCGTGGAGCGATATCGGCGCGGGGAAAGTACCGTCCCCTATAACTGCGGAATGATCCTTCTTTTCGTATTTTTTAAGCAGTTTTTCCGCGGCATGAAGATGAGCGATCTCGGTGGCAAGGAATTCTTCCCATATCTTTTTTATGCGCGCGTCCGTCTCCGTTTCATAGCACGACCAATACAGATAGCACTCTACATACTCGTGCCACAGCATCATTTCGAACCAGCCTGCGGTGCTGTCCATGAGCGAACCGTACTGCGTGACGTGTTCTTCCTCGACAAGGCATATCTCTTCATAGAGTTTCCTGCCCTTGTCGTTTTTGTAAAATCCCGACTGATTCATGTAATAATTCATCGTCTGCTGTTCGGCGGCGGTTATTATCATGGTATCGAGCACCGTCTGTTTGTCGCTGTTACGTCCCGTTATGTTGCGCTTGACGTTATCCACGGGATGGCGGTGGTGCGCGACCGTCGGTCTGCCCGGCATTATTTCGGTGTACCCGCCGACAAGCTGCTCGGCATGTATGCCTTCGTCCTCTTCGAGCAGATCCGCATAGCGGTATAAATGATCGAAGTCTTCGAGCAAAGCGAAATCGAGCGCTTTTTTCACGTAAAAATCCTTTTCTCGCTTGGCAAGCTCCGCTGTGAGATCCACCGCCAGCTGCTCATAAGCTATCGTGGTCTCCAGCACCGTTTCGTCGACGGGTTTGAGCATGCTCAGTTTCTGCTGTTGCTGTTTTTCCAGAAAACGGCAGAGCCCGAGACTTTGCCTGAGCGCGACGTCGTCGGTATGCCGCATAAAACAATGCGAAAACCAGTTGGCTTCATATTCCGTACCGTTCATGAGAATGATACGCGTTTTGGTATAAGGGTCGGTCGCGTTCTTGTCGTATGCCTTCGGATACATATCCTTCCAGTTCGTAAGAAAATGTTCGGGGTCCATGGGCTTTTCGGAAAAAGGGTTCATTTAATATTACCTCCGTTTTTTAATCGGATTATTTCCTTTTAACGAAATTTTATACGAAACGCACGGCGAGTGACCGACGAAAAATTACAAAGGCGACCACGCTTAAAGCGGAGCCGCCTTTACCGATATATCATATTCGATGAGTTTTTTCCGTCAGACGGATTCCAGAAGCATTTTATCGGCAACGAGCGCGATAAATTCGCCGTTGGTGGGTTTTTCGTTGTGGCTGTAAACGCGCACTCCGAAAAGGCTGTTGATGTTTTCTATCTTGCCGCGGTTCCATGCGACTTCGATCGCGTGGCGTATGGCGCGTTCCACTTTGCTGGGCGAAGTATCGAAACGCCGCGCTACTTCGGGATAGAGGCGTTTGGTTATGCTGTTTATGACGTCGGGATTGTCTATTGCCATTTTTATGGCTTCGCGCAGGAACTGATAACCTTTTATGTGTGCGGGAATACCCACGGTTATGAATATGTTGGTTATTTTTTCTTCAAGGGATTTGTTCTTTATACGGCTCGCCGCGCTCTCCTTCATGCTCTCCATTATGCGCGCTTCGAGCTGTTCGAAACGGCAGGGCTTCATCATATAGTAACGCGCGCCGAGGTTTATGGCTTTGCTTACAAAGCTTCCCGCACTGAGCGCGCTGACCACGATCACGCGGACGCTGCGATCGAGTTTTTCAAGGACTCCGTAACCGTCGAGCTTGGGCATCACTATGTCGAGTAACATTACGTCGGGGTTTACCGCCGCGGCTTTTTCAAGCGCTTCTTCCCCGTTGAGTGCCGTTGCCACTACTTCGTAATCGGTTTTGGAAGTAAAGTACGCGGTCGCCTCGTTAACAAACTCTTCGTTGTCATCCACTATCATAAGTCTTATTTTCATGCTTTTTCGCCTCCGTTTTTTGTCAGTATTATTATAACAAACGAACGAGGGCGCGGGAAAGCAAAGCGCGTGTCGACCTTTGGCGAGTTTTGCCTTCGTTTGGAGTGATTTGTCGAAAGTACTTTTTCGCCCGACTATCTTGCGGAATAACCGCGACTTTCGCGCCGAAAGCGGGTTTTTCTGCCGCCGCAGGCGCCTGTCAAATCCCGCTTGACTTGCATATATACATTGTGTTATAATACGCGTATGAAAGCATGGCAAATAACCGCCCCCGGCAAACTCGAGCTCACCGAAAGCGCGAGCCAGAAAGCCGCCGAGGGGTGCGTAAAGATCAAAATACTCGAAAGCCTGATATCACGCCCAGACATCAACGTATATACGGGTCGGACGGAAGCGACGTTGCCTGTCATCCCCGGCGGTTCGTGCGTGGGCATGGTGATCGAAAGCGGCGAAGGCGTTACCGAACTGCAACGCGGCGACAGAGTGTATGTCCGCCCGCAACGCGCATGCGGCGTCTGCGCTCATTGCAAGGCGGGTAAATTCTCGTTATGCGAAAATACGGGAATACACGGCATAACATGCGACGGCTTTATGCGGGATTACGCCGTGATACGCGCAAGCGAGGGGATCTGCCTGCCCGAACGCATACCCAACGAAGAAGCAGTGTTCCTCGATTATATTTCCATTGCGGTCCAGACGATAAACGCACTCGAGATCGCAAAAGGCGATTATCTCGCTATTTCAGGGGCGAGCGCGCTCGGCATAGTCCTCGGTCAGGTCGCCATGTATTATCAGGCGGTGCCAATAATTGTCGACATCAGCGAAGAATATCTCAAAAAAGCAAAGGAAATGGGGCTGTATTACACCGTAAACGCCTCTCAGACCGACCCCCGCAGCAAAATTTTCCACATTACGGGCGGAAAAATGGCGGAGCGCGTCGCGCACATAAGCTCGGGCGAAATGCGCATATCACAGAGCCTCGACTTTACCGCAAAAAGCGGAAAACTCGTTATCATAGGTCCATACGGCTGTACGGGCGATCTCGAATGCTCGCTTAAAAACGTAGTCAACAAGGGCATAACGATCACGGGCATTTGCAACGGCGTCAAGAATATGCAGACGGCAGTCAACATACTTGCCAATAAGGCGATCTCCGTCACCCCGCTAATCACCAAAGAAGTTTCCTTCGACGAAGTGCCGCAAGTCTTCGAGTATTGCGCGGACAACAAGCGCGGCCACCTCAAAACGCTGATAAAAATGTAATATCAAAGTTTTTTTATCCGTAAATACGATACGCGCCTTTGTTCCCATGTGCGGGAACAAAGGCGCGTTATCTTATACATGTGTGAAAATATGGCTTATTCGTACTCCACGACGGTTGCCCACTCGAGCAGGAAGTCACGCTCCTCGGGCTTGCCTTTGACGGACTGAGATGCCGCTACGATAGGCAGCCACTTGGAAACGTAATGACGGGTCGTATTGTTGAGCCGACAATAACATTCCATATACTTATCGGCAAGCGCGTCGTTGCCGCGAAGTTTGAACATGAGGTACGTTCTCGCCGCGTCCGCACTGCCGTTGCCCGACGTTGCGTGCGACCAGTCGATGATATAATCCTTGCCGTCCTCCCCTATTATGATATTGGAAGGATCGAAGTCGCCGTGGCAAAGCTTGAAGTGCGTCGGCATACCTTCAAGGCGCATGAGCAGTTCATACTTGATGTTGCCGTCGATGTTCGCTTCGTAAAGTTTCCGCGTGAATTTTTCCTTGGTGCGGTTGAGCAAAGGCACGTTATATTTGTGCATATCACGCTGTATACCGACGAATTTTTCGATATACTCGTCGGTCTTTTCGGGATGTTCGCGCATGAGAGTTTCCAGACTTTTTCCCCTGATGTACTGCATGACGATGGCATAACTGCCTTCTTTGTCTATGCGTACGTCCAGCACCTGAGGGACGTTCAGACCCGCTTCCGCAACGCGCGTCTGATTGATCGCCTCGTTGAGTATATCCGACTTTTTGAACGAACCGTCGAACTCTTTTACGAGTTTATCGCCGTCTACATAGATCTCTTTGTTGGGACGTTTGAGCAATACTTTTTTTTCTGACATACATTTAACCCCTTCTTGGTTTATTTTCTACTATTATACCCCAAAGCGCGCGTTTTGTAAATAGGTATTTTTATTTTTTAATAGTTATTTTTTTATCGATTGAAAATTGCCGATTTTATCGCAATATAAGGATTTCAGGGATATCGCGGCAAGGACGTTGCACTGCCGCTTTTTGCGTTTGTTCATTCCCCCGCCATTTCTCTTGACTTGCGGGACGAAAATCTGTAAAATAATAGCGTTGAGCACTCATAGTATAATGGATAGAACGGTGGCCTCCGGAGCCGCAGATTCGGGTTCGACTCCCGATGAGTGCGCCAAAAACAACGCGGACTTATGCTTATCCGCGTTGTTTTCTTATACATAAAAACGACCGAAAGCGTTATGCCTTCGGTCGTTGAGCTTATTTCAGGTCATTCTGTCATGCCTGTGCGCCTGCGGTTATACCCGACGTCGAATATATGGTCAGATCTTCGATGTTAAGTCCGCCGTGTTGCAATACTTCTATTCTGAGCGTATGCGTGCCTGCGTCGAGTTCGATATTTTCGATAACGATCTCGTAAAGATTCCACCATAAATTGTCACCCGTACCTGCGGGAAGTTCGATACCGTAAAGGTCATAAGGCATTCCGTCTATGGCAATCTTGATGCAAGCGCCAAGATCCGTCAAACCGTCATTACTTTGCGTTCCGCTATTCCATTTTGAACCAGCGGCTGCCAGATCGATATCTACCGTACCAGCTTCGGCAAGTGTAAACTTATATTCGATCCAGCGTCCTGCTCCGTCGAATCCGCCGAACGTACCAAGCCTGCCATCGGCATTCGGGACAACTCCGCCCCCGAATGTCACTTCTCCCGTCGCGACGTTATTGCTGTTGAGCGTTAAACTGTTCCCTTTTTCGCTCGTGAATCCGTCATAATCGTAACGCACCGCTTTTTTCAAAGGCGATATGTTCACGTCCGAATAAACGGTGAACGAACCTACGTTGGGGAATGCCGCTCCGGTTTCTTCTGTACTAATATCAAGCATTTTGACCACATGATAACCCGCGTCGAGTTTCACGCCGCTGATTACCACCTTTTTCAGATTCCACCATAAAGATTCGCCCTGAGCCGTATCGCCTGCGGGAAGAGCTATTCCGCTGACGTTGACTTCTATTCCGTCCACGGTCACTTTGGCATATTTCGCAAGATCGTCGATACCGAGGTTGGTTCCGGAATCTCCGGTTTCTTTCCAGTAGTTACCGGCGACTTCCCAAACTAAATCAAACGTACCGGCTTCGTCCGTGATGAAATAATACTCTACATAATCTCCGGCAGCGTCGAGATAGCCTATTCCGCCTTCCGGAGGATTGTCGGTGGGGTTAGGGGTTCCGCCGCCCGAGATCACTGTACCCGCGGTATCGATCAGGAATACCTTGGAATTGACGTAAGACGTGGAGTAATCGTTGTTTACGGTCGCGCTGAGCGTAAGCATGGGTATCTCTTCCGTATAGCTGTGACCGCAGTCGCAGGTGTATGTCTTTTCGCCCGCTTCCGTATACGTAGGCTCTTTGGTCACGGTCTCGGTGTATTTATGCGTTACGTTGAGAGTCACGGTGTCGATCTTACCGTTATAAGTTACTGTCACGGTGTTGTTGTCGACGCTGAGCTCACCTTCGCTTACCGTATATTCGCCCGCTTCAAGCACTTTGTCGTAAGTCTTCCCGCCTTCGTACTGAGCGGTGACCACCATACCGTTTGCGTCAAACGTCTCGCCGCAATTGTAATCGGTATTATACTCGCCGCTTACGACGATACCGATGTACGCATGCACGTTGACCGTGAAAGTAGCGGTCTTTTCGCCGTAAGTAACGGTTACGGTTACTTCGCCGGTGCTCGTGAACGCTCCGCCGTTTTCTATCGAAAGCGTGTATTCTTCAGCGCCGAGAACTTTATCTTCGTTACTATAATGCGCGGTCACTTCAAGACCTGCGGATTCGAACGTCTCGCCCTCGCGATAGTCGATCTTGGTCGGCTGTTTCGTCACTTCTATGCTTTCAAGCACGACTTCGGTCACGGTGATACCGTCAACCGTCACCTGTTTTTCCTTTCCGCCGTAACTTACAGTGAGCGTGACGCTCGTTGTACCCTTGCTAAGCGTTGCGGGATCCGCGGTTACGGTATATCCGCTCGTTACTTCCTCACTGCTTTCGTCGGTGTAATGAGCGATGACCACTATTCCTGTATGATCGAACGCTTCGCCGGCAACGTAATCTTTTTTCGTTATTCCGTCTGTTTTGACTTCGATGTCGGAGAGTTCGGCTTTAAGCACGGCGATCGCAAGCTGAACGGACACGTCTCCCGCGGATACGGTAACGTACTTGTCTTCCGTCGTAAGCGCATCCTTTTTATCGTAATCGTAGTCTGTAAAGTCTTCGTCCACACTGCCCGTGTTGTACGTTGCCTTTACGACCATTCCCGAAGGATCGAACGTATCGCCCGCAACATACGTCGTTTTAGGCTCTGTCGTGATCTCGAGTTTCGTCAATACGACCGCCTGTACGTTTATCTCATAGGTCGCCGTCTGACCCCCGTATTTTACGGTCACGGTTTTATTTCCCTCGCTCATCATATCGGGAGCTACGACCTCGAAACCTTCGGTTATCGTCTCGCTGTCGCCGTTGTCATATCTGACGACGACTTCAAGTCCTTTGCTTTCAAAACCGTCGCCGGCGAAGTAATCTTTCTTTACGCTGTCGGTGTTAAGAGTTATCTCCGTCACGCTCTTGGCGTTTACCGTAACCTTGACGTCTGCGGTCTTGCCCTGATAACTTACCGTTACCTTTGTGTCGCTAGTCGCAAGCGTGGTTTTGTCCACGGTGTAATCGGTTATTACCTTATCTTTTCTTGCGTCGTTGTAGTGCGCGGTGACTTCCATTCCCGCCTTGTCGAACGTCTGACCTTCGATATACGTCGTCTTGGTCGGCTGTTTCGTCACTTCTATGCTTTCGAGCACTACCGCGGTCACCGTGATGTTATACTTCGCGGTCTTGCCCTGATACGTTACCGTTACTTCCTTGCTTCCCGCGCTGCTCATATCCGGCGTGGACACGGTAAAGCCCGTGACCGCGCCGCTCGTTCCGTTGTCGTAGCTTGCCGTCACTGCCAGTCCGTCACTTGAGAACGTGTCTCCGACATAGTAATCTTTCTTTACGCTGTCGGTGTTAAGAGTTATCCCTGTCACGCTCTTGGCGCTACGGTTATTTCCACTTCCGCGGTCTTTCCCTCGTAGCTTACGGTTATTTTGTTATCCGACGTTTTAAGCGCTCCCGTCTTGTCTATCGTATAGTCGGTCACGGTCTTGCTCGTTCCGTCGTCGTAATTCGCCGTTACGACCATTCCTTCGTCGTCGAACGTCTGACCTTCGACGTACTCCGTCTTGTATTCTCCGCTTACGGTTATCCCCGTAAGCTCGCTTACGGGTTCTTCACCGCATGCGGCAACGAACACACAAAGCCCTGCCACCGCAAGAACCATAAGCATCAGAAGAATTATCTTCCTCGTCGATTTCATTTATGCTCCTCCTTGATTTATTTTTAGTTCAATTATCCGCCTTTATTCCCTGCGCTCGGGCGCATAGATGAAAATTCGTACAGGATGCGGGCTTTAGTCGCCCGCATCCGTTCCGAATTTTTGTCGGTCTTTAACCTTCGTTGCTTTCGTCTTCGGCTATGGTGATCTTGTCGATGTTGACCACGGGAGACTCGAATTCAAGTCCGTAAGGTCCGCTGTTTGGCCAGCAAGTCGTCTGATCTGCTGTCGACAGTTTGAGCGCAACACGTATCGTATTGGTACCCTCTTTAAGCGATACGCCTTTAAGCACAACGTCTTCGAAATTACCGTAAAGCACGGTCGCGTTCGAATTTTCCGCGCTTGCTTCGAGTTTGACGTCATCCGCAACGGTATAAGCCCCGCCATTCACCGTTATATCCATGATAGTGTTGAGCTGCAACTCTCCCATGTGATACAAGTCGGTCTCTTCGTCCTGCAACAGGTATCCGTTGGACACGCGCAATGTTATATCGCGGGTTTCCGCTTTGTAATAATCGAAGGTGAATTCGACATAATTGGCGTCATACTTGTTTGTATTGAAAGTCCCTGCGAAAGTCTGACCGTTCTCCGTCACCGAATTGCCTCCGACTATCGTTGCGTTTTCCGCTTCGAGCACGTTACTCACGCTTACGTTGATAGAGAAGCCTACATCGCCGTTTTTGAGCTTTGCCTCTATCTTATATTGCTCGCCGATCCTGCCGATAGAGCCGAGAGAAACGGAAGGCGTTACCGAGACATCGAATTCATCGATACCAGCGTAATAGATCAGACCGTTGTCACAGATATACGTGACCGGATAATCGCCTCCGGAAATTGCGGAGCCCAGCGTTTCGTTGCTTGCTATAGTAACTTCGGAATCACCGTTATATTCAGCCGAAATGACCTTTGCGCCTTCGTAAGCCTCACCGCCGACGGGCACGACTTGTACATAGTCGATATTCATTGTCGGCGTTTCGTCCCAGCAATTTTTGATCTCCGAAGAAGATTTGAGAGTAAACCTTACTTTATTGTCTCCGTCATTAAGAGGAACGTCTTCGAAAGTAAAGTTGTTGAATATAGAGTAAAGCGCTGCCCAGTTATCAAACGTAGTGGTTTCGGTACCGGGACACACTACCGTATCAGGAATATTTATCGGAGTACCGTTTACAGAAAGTTCGGCTATCTTGTTAACCTGTAACGGCTCCATCCATGATGTATTGGCGCCTTCGTCACGTTTAAGATTACCGTTGGAAACGCAAAGTTCGAGATCGGTGGTTACGTTTCCGAAACAGGGAATGGTAAACTCGACGTATCCGTCTCCATTCTTATCGGGATTGAAACCGCCTGCGAAAGTATAGCCGTTTTCAGTCCTGGCAGCACCGTTGACGATGACGGCATTCTCTGCTTCCAGCCTTGTCGAAACTTTGATATGCTTTTCAGCGAATACATCCTTGCTTCCATTGAGCGTTACCTTGCAGGTATAGCGCGCGTTTACCGCCGTTCCCGATTCGCCGAGAGAGGGAGAGAACGTCACGGTATATGCGGTTTCTGCCAGTTTTTCCCGTTTTCCGTTATCGTAAACCGCCGTCACCTTGGGCGAAATATCTTTAAAAGTCTGCCCGGGTTCTATATTTTCGTCTATATCAAACTCGATAGAAACTATTTTCGCGACTACGGGAAGAGACGACTTGTACGACGCATAAGATATGAGGAATACCAATCCCATCGCGATCGCAAACACCGCAGCTACTGCTATTATAACTATTTTTTCTATCAAAGATCTTGTCATTGCTCGCCACCTCCCTTATATTTTGCTCTTGGCGGACATGGATCTTTTGGGCTTTTGTACGGGACGAAGCAGAAAATATGTCCACAGTCCGCAGCCGAATACGACCGCAAGATCGATATCTATTATAAGAGGGATCCACCATACAAAGGAAGGCGTCGTCTGCCCCATGCTGATGACCTCATCCGTTCCGACAGGATTCTGATTTTGCCAGAAAGCGTTGAGATACGTATATACATATCCCTTGAAGGCTTCCTTGATCTGAGCCTGCATTCTCGCGCTGTCGGTCGAATACAACCACCGATCGCTTCCGCTCATAAATCTGTTGCCTCCCGCACGCACTGCCTGATCTATGTTCATATAGCTGTGGTTATCCGACCAGTCGGTTATTATCGCGCCGTTATAACCCCATTCGTCACGGAGTACGCCGGTTATAAGCGCTTCGCTGCCGCCTGTCCATACGGCTCCTATGCGGTTATACGAAGTCATTATACCTACGCAACCCACTTCTTTTACGACTATTTCGAAAGGCTTAAGATATATTTCTCTGAGTGACTGTTCGCTGAGCCATGTATAAAGCGCTTCACGGTTGGTTTCCGCCTCGTAAAGCACGAGGTGTTTGAGGTAGCAATACATTCCCGCGTTCTTTGCGCCGTTTATGGCTGCCGCAGCTATTTTTCCGGTAAGGAAGCCGTCTTCGCTGTAATACTCGTAATTTCTTCCGGCAAAAGGCGATCTGTGAAGATTGATACCGGGACCGAGCCATCCGCGAACGCCCTTAGCCACGCCCTCTTTGCCGAGCGCGGTACCGAACTGCAAGACAAGACTCGTGTTCCAGGTCTGAGCTATGACCGTTGCATTGGGGAATCCAGTCGTACGGTAATTGTTGGTAGAGAAACCGCCTATCTGCGAAGGACCGTCAAGATTTCTTACGTCGGGGAGTCCGATCGAACTGACCGCATTGGTCGCGAGAGCAGCTTTTCCCACAAAGTTCTTCATGTCCGTCATGCTTACCTGAGAAAGCAGTTCTTCCCACTGCGCATTGTCGTAATCGCTGCCCAGAGTAAGTCCGAGTTCGGTCGCACTGTTGCCGTTGTCGGTTATCGAAAGGCTGCCTGCTTTTTCCTGATGAGCTTCTTTGTTTACGGGGTTGCCGAGTATATCCGTCTGAGCGTTATCCCACGCGGTAGCCATTTCCTGCGTGTATCTGTTGAGAGCCCTCGCCTCGTCGGATAATGCGCGATCGGCTTCTTTCGCGGGGGCTGTCGTCGGGAACGACGCGCGCGAAACGAAAGGCAGTCTGCCTTCCACTTCGTCTTCCGCGTCTATTGATACGCCGTCGAGAGCATTGTCGCCTGTAAACTTATTGGTGTTTGTGGCTTCCGCTACTTCATTCCCGTTAACGTCGAGCAGTATGTTGTTGCTTATCTTGTATTCTATAACACCGTTTCTGACTATACCCGTGGTATTTTTCACGGTATGCGCGTCTGTTCTGAGGCTTATGGAATAAGTCCCCTTTTCAAGCTCGTAACCGTAATGTCCGTTGTTGTTGATGTTATAAGCGTCGTAAGACTTCATGTCGCTTACGGGAATGGTAAGCGTCAACGTCTGCGAAAGACCGGGCTCGATACTGACGGTTTTTGCGAATGCGCCGAGATTGACGGACGCTTTTTCAACGGGCGCGTCCGTTTTATCGTAAGGCGGCGTATAATAAAGTTCCACAACGTCTTTTATCGCTCTGTCACTGTTGTTTGTAACGAGCATGGTAATCGTTATCTCGTCATCGGCTTTAAGCTCGCTGCCTGCCGAAGGCGATACGCTCGTCACGTTCCACTCTATGTCGTTTTTGTCTTCATAGCCGAGACCGTAGCCGAACGGATACTGCACCACGCCTTCATAACCCTTGCCGTAAGCGTTATCGACGCTGTTCCAGACGCCTTCGGCGTCCGCGGTCTCGTACCACTTGTATCCCATATAAATGTTTTCTATATAATCTACATAGGAATTTCCGTGCCTGTCCGCGGAACCCGCGTTCTGGTTGACTCCGACAAGCAAAAGACCGTCGCCGTTGGTGTATTTTCCCTCGCCGTCGTCACCCGTATGATAATAGTTTACATTGCTTTCAAACTCGTACGCGTATGTGTCGACAAGCCTGCCCGAGGGCGATACGTCGCCGTATATGAGCGCGGGAAGCGCGTTGGCTGCGTTTACGCCCGTTCCGCCTACTATAAGGCATGCGTCAATGCCCTCGATGGTATCGAGGAAACCGAGCTCCATGACGTTGGTCGAGTTGATTATCACTACTACGTTCTCATAGTTTCCCGCAACGTAATTGAGCAGTTTTTCCTCTTCCGTGCTTATTTCGAGATAGGTGCGGGAAGAATCGGCAGAAGCGTTATATTTATACTGCACGCGCGGGGGATCCTTTGCTTCGCCCGCGCATCTGCTTATAACGACAAATGCGGTATCGGAAAAACTCTCCGCTCCGCTCTTGAGCGACGCCGGGTAAGAATCGATATCAGGCTCCACAAGCGTATAGAAATTCTCAATGCTGGTGCCCAGCGTTCCGGCTTCTATGCCAGGTCTGCCGTTATAATAACTCACATAATAATCCGTAAGATCTTCGTTGACGGTCGCACCGTACTTGTTAAGTGCGGTCACAAGCGTCGACTCGGCATAATGATTGTCATTAGCCGTACTCATCACTCTTCCGCTGCCGGAACCGCCTATCACCCATCCGCGCGGAGACGAACCCCATCCGAATACATTTACGTTTTTATCGTCTTTTGCCAGCGGAAGTACGCCGTTGTTTTTCACAAGGACCGCGCCCTCTTCCATGATGTCTTCCGCAAGCGCCTCACCTTCTTCGGACGCCTGACTTACCGCCTGCTCGTCCACTATCGGCGGCGAGAGCAACGGTGTGATGATGTCTTTCAGTAACACGAGCGCGATGTTTATCGCCAGGAACAACGCGACGATAAAACCGATGATCGGGAAACAGATAAGACGTAATGTTTTTCTCTTCATAAACTCCTCCTTTTTATTTTTACGGGCGCGAGCGCGCACTCGTATATGTACAGTATACAATAAAACTAGTAATATGTCAACGGGTATTTTCTAAACTAAGGGTTTTATTTCCTAATTAAAGATTTTGAATTTATTTTTTAATTTATTTTATACAAAAAATATAAAATCGTACAATAATTTACGAAATACCAAATCCGCTTGAATTACGACAAAAAAAAGAAAACGCGTATAATAAAACGCCGATGGGATACAATCCGTTAAGTCGGAACATCTTCCGATACTAAGGAGTAAACATGAAAAAAATTTTTGCAATAATGCCGGTTGCCGTAAGCGCGGGACTTTCCCTCGTATTCGCGGTATTGACGATCTGCACCGCTTTCGGCGGGCTGACCGCGGACGATTTCGACAACGCCGTGGTCAAGACACTGCTCATAACGCTCGCGGGGTTATATCTTGCGGATACGATCGCCGCGTTGTGTCTGACGGGGCGGAAGAGCACAGACCGTGAAGTGTGCGTCGTTTCCTCCGCAGACGGATGCGTAAAAATCACGCAAAGCACCGTAAAAGAGCTTATAAAGAAAAACGTATCGGATATCAAAGGTATCGGATACCGCGGCTGCGCGCTCACGATGGAAGGTACGGGCGTACGTCTCGACCTGTACGTGAGTTATTACGGCGGGAAAAAGACCGACGAAGCGAGTGCATATCTTCGCACGCTCGTGACCGAGGTCTGCCGCCGCGAACTTAGCCTCTATCTTTCCGCGGTCAACATACACGTGACGCGATTCAGAAGCACGTATGTCCCCGATCCGAAGGAAATGACCCGCATCGCCGTCGATACGCACGGTGAAAAACCCGCCGAGGAAAGCGAAGAAAGCCCCGTATCTCAGACGGAAAGCGTTGAAGAAGACAGCGAAAACGAAACGCTTAAACACATTTTAAGACAACTCGGCGCGGAAAACAGACAAAACGAACCGACTATTCGTTCGGACGGTACAGCAGACGAAGAGAAGATATCCGAACTTTGACGACATTTCATTCCTCCTTTTACAGATGAAAAGATCACGGGAGCGTGCGTTAAGCCCGCAAATAAACAAAATTCTCACCGAATTTTGCTTATTTGCGGGCTTAACGCCCCACCCCGACGCAATATCGGTCGTCCTTTCGGTCAAAACGCGCGTTCCCTCTGAAATCCGACCGCAATTCTGCCGATTACGCTTAAACGGGTCTTATTCGCTTTTGTAATTATTTTTATGATTATTTTTGATCTTACATAAACATCTTGTATACACTGGCTTCCGCACATGCGAATGCGGCAGCCCGTAATTTTATTCCCCCGCCTTTACAGGGGCTTTTATGTTACGAAAACACATCATTATTGTGCAAAAACATGACAATCGGGTATCATTTTATTTTTATTATCGCGTTTGACAAATATAAATTATACGCATATAATCATAAATGCCGATTTCGGAAGGCGGGAAACATGGAAGAAAAAAAATCGTTATGGAAAAAGACGACCGCGGAAAAGCAATACCGATATTCTGAAAAAATACGACTGACGGAGCGCGATCGGACGCTCCGTCAGTTTTTTATAACGGTAAAGTATTTGTTTTTCACATCGTTTTTTCGCATATGCGTAATTTCGATCGACATTTCAAGCGGAAAACGACGTTCCCGCGGCCGTTCCGTTTATTCCTTGGTTTACGCAATGCCGTAAGCGAGGAAAACCGCCTGACGCGGTTTACGTAATCGCGGCAGACGGCTTATCACTGTCTTTGTCATTCTGTGTTTTTACATGCAAAAAACGGCTCCTTGACGGGAACCGTTTTTAATTTCTTTATTCTCCCTTGAAAGGAAGGAGAGCCATGTTTCTCGCGCGTTTTACCGCAACGGTAAGCTGCCTCTGATGATGTGCACAGCAACCGCTCGTGCGGGCGGAAACGATCTTGCCCTTTTCGGTAACGTACTTTCTGAGTCTGGAAACGTCCTTATAATCGATCTCGGCTATTCCCTTTTCGCAGAATTCGCATACCTTTCTTTTAAGAGGGCGGCGTACTTTTTTGGTTTTGTCGTCGCCGCTGAAATCCTTTGCGGCGGATACTTTTTTGTTCTCCATGATTTACTCCTGACTTGAATCGATCAGAAAGGAAGGGTGTCGTCGTTTACGGGTTCGAGAGTAGCGGAGTTCCTGCGGGGTGCGGGTGCGCTTGACGCGCCGTCCTCGCCGCGCGGCGAAAGGAATTCAACTTCGTCCGCGGTAACGTCCACGCTCTGACGTCTGTTCCCTTCCTTATCGGTGTAATCGTTGATCTGTAAGCTGCCTACAACTCCGACTTTTCTTCCCTTCGCAAGGAAAGAGCTGCAATTCTCGGCGGTCTTTCTGAACGTAACGACACGGAAGAAATCCGCTGAACGCTCTTCGGACTGACCGGAAAAACGACGGTTAACGGCTACGGTAAAACGGCACATGGGCGTTCCGTTGCTCGTCACCGAGTAGTCGGGATCGGCGGTAAGATTTCCGATAAGAAAAATTTTATTCATACATTCTCCTGCGCCTTATTATTCGGCTTTTTCTTCTGCCGCGGTCTCTTCGCTCACGGCTTCTGCGGGCTGAGCTTCCTCTGCCTTGACTTCTTCCGCAGGCTCTTCGGCAACGGGTTCGGTAGCTTCCGCCGTAGCTTCGGCGGCTTTTGCCTCTGCTTCCTTAGCGGACTCTTCACGGGCTTTGGCGGCTGCGGCGGCCTTTTCGGCAGCCTTGGCTTTTCTCGCCTCTTCGGCGCGCGTAAGCTTGTTTTCTACCTTCTTCGTCACCATGAATCTGATAACGGGATCGCTGATGCGCATCTGACGTTCGAGTTCGGCGGGCAGATCTTCGGGAGCGGAGAACGTCATAAGCACATAATAACCTTCGCTTGCGAAACCGATCCTGTAAGCGAGCTTTCTCATGCCCCACTTGTTCACCTCCGCACTGCCGCCGGCGTTTACCACGACGTTTTTGAAACGTTCGATAAGCTCTTCGCGCGCGCCTTCTTCCGTTTTGGGAGAAATGATGTAGAGAACTTCGTAATTTGTCATAACGGTTATACCTCCTTATGGATTAGCAGCCTGCGCGTTCGTGCGCGCAAGCAAGGATACAAACTCTCCGATTTCCGAAGAGCTATCTTATTCTAACACAACGAACAACGTTTTGCAACTGTTTTTATGCCGATTTCCCGCCGCTTTCGACGAAAAATATGATAACCTGCGCCGTCCTGACGCGTCAAACCCTTTCGACGAACAAATATATCGACGTTTTTTCCTTTTCGCAAATAAGTACGCCTTTTCAGTTCCACTTTACGATTTCGATTATATGATCCGAAATTTATACGCAGTTATCAAAGGGGCTGTCGCATATCAAATGCGACAGCCCCTTTCGGGTATTGTTTTACCTTTTTTATTATGATATTACGTTTCCGCCTTCCGCAACAGGTCAATTGCCTTCCGAGTTTTTGGCGGCAAGATCCGCAAGCTGTTTGGCGGAATTAAGCGCTTCGTCCGAAGAGAGCCGTATATCCACAGTGCGAACTTTGATGTTTTTCACGTCGCCGTCCTCCATGAATTTTTTAAGCTCAGCATTGACGAGTTTAAAAAGCACGACCGGAACGGAATTTCTGATGACGATACGGAATATCTTTTCTTTTTTGTATTTAAATATAACGCAGTATTTGTTGGACACCATAGTAACGCGCGGATTCAGAAGCACATATTTTGTAAACTCGTTATATCTTCGCTTTTCAGCCCAAGCCAGCGCCGCAAATTTTTCCGCGAAACTTTCCGTTTCATGAGAAGTATTTTTCGGACCGTCGGGATCGGGAGCGCGCTCATTATCGCCCGAAGAATCCCCTTCGCTCGGAAGATCAGGCGGCATCTTACCGGGACGGTCTCCTCCGCCGGTATCATTACAAGGCGCGGTCTTCGGTTTTTTTATAATAAACACTACGCATACCGCGCTTGCCGCAAGCGCAAGCACCCAAATACCTAAAACCATAAGTATGGGAACCGGAGAGAACGGAGATTCCGCGACTTCGACGGTAAGATCCACTTTGTACCTGTCGTCCTGACTGCCGCTTTCCTGATAAGCCTTTGCTCTGGCGTATGTATTCGATACGGTATAAAGAATATTTTTTGTTGCGTTTCGAAGCAGATTTACCGTAGTAGCGTCCTTGTCGAACGGTTCGTTTTGATCCAACCATAAGTCGTTACCGCCGCGGATACCGAGCTTACCGCTCATCCAAGACCGATCGCCGAGCGCCCAGTCGGTAATGAGCGAACCGCGGAATCCCCACTCGGTACGAAGTATGTCGTTATTCATGGGGTCGCAAGCCGCCGCCCAGACAGCGCCTATGCAGTTAAACGCCGTCATCACCGCGTTAGCTTCCCCTTCCTTGGTGGCTATTTCGAACGGACGGAGATAAATTTCTCTGAGCGTCTGCTCGGTAAGCCATGTTTTGACGTTATCAGGATTGATGCCTTCTTCACTGACGGCAAAATGCTTCATATAGCAATACAAGCCGTTATTCGTTGAGCCGCGGATTACCTCGGTAGCCAGTTTTCCTATAACCAAAGGATCTTCGCTGTAATACTCGAAATATCTGCCGCTGTAAGGATTGCGATGAAGATTAAGTCCGGGCGCATACCAGCCGTTCACATTGGTAGCGTTCGCTATGACGCCCTGAGCCTGCCCCATATTATACGCGGTTTGTTGATTCCAAGAACAACCAATAAGAGATTCCGAAGGGAAAGCGACATATTTTCCTCTTAATTCGTCGTTAGCGCCAGAATAGTGAAAACCCGCGGGTCCGTCGATATCCAGTCGTTGAGGTTTTCCTACGCTTTCGATAGCCATCGTACCGAAAAAGCCGTTGGCAACAACATCCGTCATCTCTTTCACGGAAAGCTGATCAAGTAATTTTTCCCAACGGGGTTCTTCGTAATCTTTACCAAGCGCAAGAATAAGCTCGTCGTTATATTTAAATTTCGCGTCCGTCTTTCCCTGAAGATCCGCAAGCGACGCTTTCGTTCCGTCTTCCTTGACTACAAGGTAATGTCCGTTGTTTTGTCCCGTATTCGGCATGACGTTAGTATCGTATTTATCGTTTAAAGCAGTATTTACCTGATTTATCGCGCTACTGTCCGATCTGTCCGGCGTACGATTATTGGGGAACGTACCTTCAAAGTTCGCGCGACTAAGATATTTTATGGGATCGCCGCCCGCCGTGCTTCCGTCGATGGGCATTCCCATATATGCGTCCGCGCCGGTAAATCTGTTCTCGACTGTATTTTCCGTTACGGGGTCGATATCGATATTTATCGTTTCGCTTACGTTATATTCGAGCTCGCTGTTTGCGCAGTCGATAACGTTATGCGCGTCCGAGCGAAGAGATATTACGTACTTGCCGCGATCGAGCTCATACCCTGTATGATCTCCCGGATTTTTGCCGTAATCGTCGTAGCAAGCGAGATCGTAAGGTTTGATATTAAACGTAAGTTCCTGAGACAAGCCGGGAGCAAGCGGAGCGGTCTTGGCAAACGCAAGCAAGTTTACTTCCGCTTTTTCTATCTCTCCTTCATAGTAAGGCGGAGTGTAATAAAGCTGCACGACGTCTTTGCCGGTCGCAGTAGCGTTCGGTGAATTGGTGACCTTTACCGTTACGGTTATTTCGGTATTCGCGGTAATCTCGCTGCCTACGGGCAAGGACGTTTTAACTTCATAATCGAAATCTGTGCCGTAGCTGAGTCCGTAACCGAACGGGTACTGCACGACGCCGTCGTAACCTTTGCCGTACTCGTTGCTCACATCGTCGAAATATCCTTCGGCGTCCGCCGTCTCGTACCAACGGTAACCGACGTAAATTCCTTCGGTATAGGATATCTGACCGTGTCCCGTATAAAAATGCGGTTGGGCAAACATATTCGCGTCGGTCGGATTGTATTTGCGAGTAAAGTACGAATAAGTATCAGCAAGTCTGCCCGAAGGAGTAACCGCGATTTTTTCCTGCGTACCGTCTTCTTTTTCTATTATCTTGTAGCCTTTAAGCAATCTGGGAATCGCAAGTGTACCCGACTGACCCGGAAATCCGACTTGAAGCACTGCGTCTATGCCTTTATCGTTAAGCAATCCTGCCTCGATCGGATTACCCGTATTAAGCACCACGATAACTTTGTCGAAATTATCGACAACAAGTTCTATCATCTGTTCCTCTTCTTCGGTAAACTGAAGATATGTCCTTGTGTCGTCTGTGATATTTTTGCCGTTATATTTGTTCTGCACAAGGGGTATATCGTAACTTTCCGAACCTTTTCTACTTATGAAAACTACTGCCGTATCCGAAAACTTCATGGCTTCCACAAGCATATTTCTGTTATAAGCGGAATAATCGGGCTGGTGCAGATCGGTTATGCCTTTACCTGTCGCGTCATAATCGCTGAAATCGGTATAAAACTTTTCTAATTCTTTATTTACTTCAAAGCCTTCGCGTTCGAATGCCTGTACGGGAGAAACTACCAACTTTTCGAGCACTTCGTCAGACGCCGGGTCTTTATTTATTATAGTACCGCTCGAACCGTAACCCGAATATATGAAACCTTTTCTCGTCGAAGCATAGCCGAATAAATTTATCTTTCTGTTATCTTCGGAAAGCGGAAGCACATTGTTTTCGTTTTTAAGCATAACTATCGAGTCTTCCGCTATTTCCTGCACCAGGTCGTCTCCGAGCGCCGCCGCATTCGAGACGGTCACGCTGTCTACTTCCGAATTGCTTGTACCGAAAACGCTCATCAGATAATTCCAATACGACGCCGCAAATGACGTTGCTATTATCGCTATCGTTATTAGAATCACCACTATTAAGCTTAAAATTATTCTCTTGGGTGTAAATTTTATCATGATTTTCTCCTTTTATCCAATCTTTCGGCAGATAAACATTGCCTGTGCCCTTTTATGCATTTATCTCAAACTCAATGCTGAGTTTATCTATATTCATACCGTATATCTCGCCGGCAAGATTTTTTAGCGTGCTATTTATATTTTCAAGCTCTATGATATTATCGCCCGCTACGAAATCAAAAGTACCGAGAGTTATTTCGCGCCAGTTTTCCCACAGCGCTTCGCTGTAAGTGCCGTCTTCCGTTTTACCTCCTTCGACAATTATACTGTCGTCTATCGGCACCTCTTCTAAATAGTCAGCTGTACCGAAACTGACTTTGAACACCTGATTGAACTGTACGTCGCCCATTTCCGAAGCCGCCCAATTATCTTTTCCGTCTGTTCCTTTTGTAACTACATTACAACTGGATACGTATATCTTAACGGTAGCTTTGGTGTCTTTGTCGGAATACATATGAAACCTGACCGTCGCTCCGAGTTTTTCTCCTTTCGCTCCGAAAAGTCCCCTGAGATATTGCCCGTTCGATGTGCCCGCGCTCGGCGCTTTTGAATTAAGGTAGGAAACTGTTCCGGCATAACCGTTTCTTACAATTTCCGTAAAATACTTGTCTGTCTTAGAAGGAGAATCAATTATGTTTTCCGCTTCCAATATCACGCTGTTACCCGTAACCGTAATCGGAAGCTTTACGCTTATGCCCATGCAAGTGATTGTAATTTCTTTATCGGAGGGAACAAGCGCTCTGGAAGGACTTATAGTACACTGAGATATGCTAACCGTTTCCACCGTATCGTCATACATCGTTGCCTCAATAACCATACCCGTAGGATCGAAACTATCGCCGGATACATAATTAACTTTGTTCGGAGGCGTCGTTATACTAAGACTCTTTATCGTCGTGGGCTCAATATTTTCTTCCGTATATTTTATTTCCATTCTATCGATATTGCATGCAACGTTTAATTTCTCTACGTTAAAGTAATCCGTTATAACATTAAGCTCTATCACGTTGTCGCCCGCTTTAAACGGCAAAGTACCGAAATTAACGTCCATCCAATTGACATAAAGCAACGGATCGCCGCCGGGTTTATCCGTGGTACCGCCTTTAAGCACCACGTCGTCATCCACGAAAAGAGGCGTAAGCGTATTGTTTTCCGCCTGTTCCGCGGTGCCGTAAGACGTTGCAAACATACGGTTAAACTGCATGTCTCCCATAACCAACGGACTGTAAGAACCGCCGTCTTCGAGCATAAGCGCGCTTGCCGCTCGGAGTATAGCGTTTACATGGCAGTCTTCTTCCACATAAATATGGAACCGCATTACCGTACCGTTAAATACGCTACCCATATATGCTCCGCCGGAGGCAGGCTCGTTTTGTTTCGATATCGCTTTAGGGCTGCCGGTGGGACTTCTTTTAATTATTTCGACGTAATTTCTGTCGTTTTCGGACGGTGACGATATAATATTTTCAGCTTCCACTATGACGCCGTCAAAAATATTTATATTTATGTCCGCCGTTTTACCGCCATAAGCGACCGTAAGAGTATAGTCTCCCCATTTATCGAAGGACAAAGACGACACATCGTTCACCGGCACTCCATCTAAAAGATAAGTGTAACCGCTTTCGACAACTCTTTCTTTACCGTCTTCGTAACAAACCGTAACTTTTATGTTACTGAAATCCAATAAGGTTCCGACGGACGCCGTAAGGGCGGCATTTCCGGTATCAACGGATATGCTTTTAACCGTCATGTCAAAAACCGTTATAGCCTGTTTTACGCTTACGCCTTCATAGGTTATCGTTATCTCGTTATCGTCTGCCGTAAGCGGCTCAGACGGAGTTATCGTACAATCGTCCAAATTTACGCGAAGCGTTACTCCGTCGGACCATTTAGCCTTGATTTGCATTCCCGTAGGATCGAAAATATCTCCGATATAATATTCGGTGACGTCGGGCGGTTCTCCGATTTTAAGTTCGGTAACGACCAACTCTCCGTTATAACCCGGATCTTTTATCGGCGGCGTCTCTGTCTCTCCGCAAGCAGAAAAAATTACGGTAAGCAGAAGCGCTAAAATTACGACTGCTACTTTTATCAGAGATTTACCATACTTTGTTCTCATTTCCCTTTCTCCTTTTATATTTTTTACTTATTTCGACATTTAAAAACATAATATCGGAATATACGCAAATTATAAAAAAATTACGGCAAACTTTCAATAGTTTCACCATAATCTAAAAATAATCAACACAAATTAAGGTTTTTATATTGCGCACCACTAACGCTCGCCACAGGCATGCGCCAAATTCAGACGTATCTGCGATGTCTTTCAGGCGGATACGCCCGAAATTTCCCTTGTCACCATAAGGCAGGCTTCGGGGACGTGCGGAGGCTTTGCCTCCGTACAAATTCTGCACGTCTGCGCACCTAAATCCAACCGCATCTACTGCTTAATGTACACTATATATTCTCGTTCTTATTTTATAAGGTCTTTATCCTTATAAATAAAGAATGAGTAAAAATATACAAGAGAAAGCAACGATTGCGGAGAGATTTCCGGATAATGAAAATTTGATTTTAAGTTTTTAGGGAAAGGTTAGGAAAACCCCTTTTTGTCACAAAAGGGGTTTTCCTAAAAATTTCATATAAATTAATGGCAAATAAAGTTAAGTGCAATTATCGGGAAAAAGTAAATTCAGACTGAACACGCCGTCGCTGACCTCTACCGACATTTCACCGCCGTAGCGCTCTGTCACCGCTTTTATGCTCTTCATTCCGTAACCGTGATACACTTCGTCGCCTTTCGTGGAACGCGGCAGATCGCCGTCGAACCGCGGTACTTCAAGACAGTTGTTGCGGACATTGACGGACACGAAGCCTTTGACGTTCTTGATTATCAGACCTATGGAGCGTTTTTCGGGATCGGGAATGCGGCATACCGCCTCTATGGCATTATCGAGCGCATTGCCGAAAATGGCGCATATGTCGGCATCTGACATGAAGTTTATCTGTTTCCCGTCCGTGATACAGGAAAACGCGATATTGTTGTTTACGCACGACAGGCGTTTTTCGGTAAGCACGATATCGAGTATTTCGTTTCCGCTTTTTACGTCGCTGTCATAAATGCTGACGGCGTTCTCTATCTCGTCGATGACGCTGTCGCCTACCGCGCCTTTAAGCGCGATACGGCGTATCTGATGTTTAAGGTCATGACATTTGAGATTGATGTAATCGATATTTTCCTTGAACAGCATATAGTGCTGCTGTTCCTGTTTGTGCAGACGTTGGAGCGTATCCAGCTCCGTCTGCATTTTCTTTTTGCCGAGAATGGAAAACTGTATAGCCACCGCAAGCACGCAGCATATCATATTGTAAATATGCGTCATAGACATAATGACGACGTCCGTGTCGTCGGTCACGCGGTAAGTAAGTATCGCGTTGAACAGCACGGCTACGAGCACTATTACTCCGCTAATGACAAGCAAAGATACGTTGCCTATGTGCAGATCGTCTTTGCCGCCTATTCGTCTTCCGAAAAAAGCGTACATAAGCGCGTACACGGCGGCGTAACTCTCGACGTAAGTGGCAAACATCCAGAACGAGTAATCGCCGCTTATCGTTTCCCCGTAAGCCAGCGTTCCGGTGTCAAGCCCGAACACGACGTTCATAAAGGTATACAGCTCATAGGCTATATGCTGAACGGCGTACGCCGCAACTGCGCAGAACACTATGTCCAGAAGGCGCATGGCATAACAGAAGTACAGCGCCCCTATCGTCATTGCGAAGAGTATTATGAACATTGCGGATACATACAGCGCGTCGAAAGTTATTATCGGAAAAACCGCCGTCACGCCGTAGCAGACGAGCAACGAAAGCGCGACTCTAAGCGGAAACCGCGAGCGTTTCTTCAGACGGTGAGTAAAGAACGCTTCGGCGACAAACAGTTCTGCCATAAATATGAAACGGTAAAAGTAAAGCGGCGTATCAAACATCGAAGCCACCGCCTATATAATTATTGAGAGCGCACATGAATTCTTTTTTCTTGGGCTGACTTATTTTAAGTTTTTCTCCCGCTACATCGACGATATATTCTTTTACCGCATTGACGTATTTAAGATTTACGAGATAACAGCTGTTACAACGTACGAAATGCGCTCCGGCAAGCATAGTTTCCACGTTTTTAAGTGTCCCGTATGTTTCGAAATCTCCGTTTTCACAATGATAGATTATCGTGTGTTTCATTATCTCCACGTATTTTATTTCGGAAACAATGAGCTTTGCAAAGCCGCCGCCTGTAGTGTTTACCGAAATACACTTGCGGTCCCCACTGTTTATCCGCCCTATGGCTTTTTTGATGCGGAAAACGAAGTCGTAATATCTGACAGGTTTGATTATAAAATCGAGCGCGTCCACTTCATAACCGTTTATGGCGAACTGCGCCATGTTGGTAACGAAAATAAGCGTGACCGTCTTGTCAATCTCGCGCAGCTTTCTCGACGCCGTCATCCCGTCCATCTGTTCCATTTCGATATCCATAAAAACGATATCGTACCTGTCTTTATAATTTTCAAGGAACGAGACCGCATTGTTAAACCGTTCCACGGAAAAAACCACACCCGTCTCTTCGGTATATTTATCAAGACAATCAGTCAGAACGCTTGCCGCCGAATCTTCGTCTTCAACTATCGCTGCTCTTATCATTTCTCCTCCGTTATATGATCTTTTCAAATCATTAAACGATTATAACATATAGCTTTTTGCTCGTCAAGTCCTTCTTTTCGCGATAAAAGCCGTCCGCCATTCAGGCGGACGGCTTTTTATTTTGTCGGTTCATCGATTTTTCTGTTTTTTGGGGGTAACTCCCGCGCTGACGAACAGCAGTACTGCCGAAACAAAGCTGAGCGATGAAGCAATATATATCCAGACGGAGCTTGCGGTGAGCATCGATATTATGAGATCGGTACTGAAAACAGTGCCCTCGGCAACGGCTATGATCATAAGATAATACAGCGTGAATGCCGAGATAAGCACCATGAATATTCCCGTGAATATCTTCAGCCCTTTTACGCCTTTGCCCGTCGCAATCAGCCCCAAGAGCGAGAACAGCACGGGCAGAGCTATCGCCGCGATAACGATTATCTTTTCGACTATCACGCCTATCTTTATAAGGTTTATGCCCGTGCTCGCGTTATCCGCCGTCATGGGAAGGATAAGGAGCAGGCCGTTCATCACGAGAGTCGCAAAGACGACAAGGAACGTAATTATATTGAAAGGTTTGGCGTTGCGTTTCTTGACGCCTACGCTGCCGCCGGAATACGCCTCGTCATACGTCGTGTAATGCGGTTCGGGCGAAGGAGTGATACCGTTGTCGTAAACTGGCACGCTGCCGTAATTGCTTCCTTCCGAAGCGACCGCTTTCTGTTCGAAAGGCACTTCGGCGGGAGCGGGTGCGCTCACGGGGTCTTTGACCGCCTCGGGCGCGGGCGTCTTCTCCTCTGCCTGAACGGGCTGTTCGGGCGTGACGGGAGCGGGCGCGGGCTGATCGGGTGAAGCGTCGTCGCCGAAAGAACGGTAATTATACACCTCGCTCGGAGTGCCGTATTCGGCTTTCGTATAATCGGGACCTATCTTCTCGCGGTTGTAATCCCTGTAATCGGGTCTGTCGACGTAGTCCCTGCGATCGTCGTCCGTTCTGCGGGGCATGCGCGCTTTATAAATAAGATTTTCGTATTCTTCGCGCGACAGATACACTCCGCCGCCGCGTTCGGGCAGACGGGGCGTTTGCTGCTTGTACGGATCTCCCCACTGACGCGAAGAGTAACGCGCCGCAGGTTCTGCCGATCTTCTCGATACCCTCAGTCTGCAACCGCAGGTCGGGCATATCTGAATATCGGCGGATTCGAGCGGAAATATCGTTCCGCATTTAGGACATCTTACTTTAACCATGAGAAATCCAGGCCTCCCCGTTTAGTATATTCATTATACACTTTGTTATCGATTATGTCAATACCTTTTTACCCGCTTTCCGTTTGCCTTTTTGCGCGGATATTGTCCCGTTTTGCACTAACATACGCTCACGCGCGGTTTAACGAGCCATGCGCGCGGTTTTTTCGGTTTTTGCGGTATAATTTCCTTGACAAACGCATAAACAATGATATATAATCGTTTTACCGCTTTGAAGGAACCATGACGCGGGGTGGAGCAGTCGGTAGCTCGTTGGGCTCATAACCCAAAGGTCGCAGGTTCGAGTCCTGCTCCCGCAACCAATAAAACCGTTGCTTGTGAATTATTCGCAAACAACGGTTTTTTATACCGTATAAATCACGGCGTTACAACGCACACCGTTTATGCCCCGACCGTCGCGACGTCAGAGATTGCTAACGGCGTTGAGGTCGAGTCCCGCAATGTCCTTCCCCTCTCTGAACGCGTAATATCCGCGGCTCGCGATCATTGCCGCGTTATCCGTACAGAGCACGGGAGGCGGTACGAAAAGCCTGATCCCGTTCGCTTCGCATTTCTCTGTCAGTTTCGCACGGAGCGAACTGTTGGCGGCGACGCCGCCCGCAAGCACTGCCTGTTTCAGTCCCCCGTCGACCGCGCATTTTACGAAAGTATCCACGGTATACCCCGTCGCTTCTTCCGTAAAAGACGCACAAATGTCGTTGATCGGCAGTTCTTCTCCGCGCTGTCTGAGGTTGTGCACATAGTTTACCACCGCCGTTTTCAGACCCGAGAAAGAATAAGCAAGATCGTTGCGTACGTGAAGATTGGGACAAAACTTTATGTCGGCTTTGCCCAGCTTCGTGCGCTTGTCTATTTCGGGACCGCCGGGGTACGGCAAGCCCAGTATACGCGCCACTTTATCGAACGCCTCGCCTATAGCGTCGTCCATGGTGGCGCTGACGGGAACAAAGGTATTATAATCCTCCACGCGGATTATGCTGGTATGCCCGCCGCTCGCGACAAGCGCGAGGAAAGGCGGCTCAAGCTCGCCGAACGCAATTAAATTGGCGGCTATATGCCCCTGTATGTGATTTACCTTTATAAGCGGAACGCCGAGCGCGTAAGCGAGCGCCTTCGCCGCGGAAACGCCCACGAGCAGACAGCCTATGAGCCCCGCTCCGTAGGTGACCGCCACCGCGCTTATTTGTTCTTTCGTTATTCCCGCGCGGCTGAGCGCTTCGTCAACGACGGGCATGACCGCAAGCAAATGATTCCTGCCCGCGATCTCAGGCACCACGCCGCCGAACCTGCGGTGTATGTCTATCTGGCTGGCTATCACGTTGGAAAGCATTTCCCTGCCGTTTCTGACCACCGCCGCGCTCGTTTCGTCGCACGATGATTCTATTCCGAGTATGTATACGTCTTTTTCCATAATTCTCCGTGAGCGCCGTCAAATCAACGCTCTACCGCAAAGTATAACCCGCACCCGCCGAATTGTCAAGCGTTAGCGATTATAATGATATCGTCCGCCGACCACGAAGTTCAGGACGCTCCCAATCCCGTTAACGGACATTTTTGCAAGCCTTGTTTGCAGTTACCCGTCTTTCGCAAGACCCGTCAGTAATCGGTTTTGCCGAGCAGAAAATCTATCGATACGTCCAGTACGTCCGAAAGTTTTATAAGAGTGTCGAAATCGCACTCCCTCTGACCCAGCTCCCAGTAAGAAATGTTCCTTTGTAAAATTCCGAGCCTTTCCGCCAGCTCCTTGCGGCTCAGCCCTTTTTCTGTACGCGACTCGCGCAATCTTTCAGCAAACTTGTTCATATATTTATTATGGAACATTTTATTCCAAAACGCTTGACTTGGAACAATTTGTTCTGTATAATAAATACTGAAATGAACCGCTGATTTTGAATATCGGCAAAAATGTTTTCGGATATTACGACTACGATTAAAATTCCGCCATAGTTCTGGAAATAAACCACCACTAAATAAAAGAAAAAGGGCATGCTCGGAGATCCGTTATATGCCTTTTTTCTTTTACGCGGTTTAATCGTTAAGTTTTTTTAAATAAATGATGGCGTATGCGTTTTTACCCGTGTGGGAAGTTATCGTCGCGCCCGCTTCGCGCTCGATTATATTCGCATCGGGGCACTTTTCGAGAATGGCGGCGCGTGCGTTGTCGAGGATCTTACGATCGGGACGTGTGTGGACTATAAACACGTACTTCGGATCAATGGGATTGTGTTCCACCGCGTCGCGTGCGTATTTCTCCATTGCCTTCGCCGAGGATCCTATATATTTTTTGCGTATGCTCAGTTCGCCGCCGTCGTGCATGTACAACGAAATATGGATCTTGAGCACGCTGGCTATGAGCGCGGCAACGCCGCTGCATCTCCCGCCTTTATGGAGAAAGGTCATGGTGTCCACTATTAGCGAAAGATCGATGTCTTTTTTGCGCGCCTCCGTCTTTTCCGCTATTTCTTTTGCGGTATACCTGCCCGTTTTCGCAAGGTCGTCGGCATACAGTGCGAGCAGACCTATGCCCGCGCTCAGACTGCATGAATCGATGACATAAACGCCTTTGAATCTTTCCGCTGCGCATACGGCGTTATTGTAACAGCTGCTCTTCGTGCTTGCCGCACAGATATATATGATCTCCCCGCCGTCCGCGGTGTATTTTTCGAACAGCGCCGCATAGCGTTCGGGCGGGACCGCGCCCGTCTTGGGCGTTTTACGCGTGCGCGCGTAATATTCGTATATGTCGTCGGGCGTTATCTCTTTGCCGTCGAGCCCTTCCCTCTCGCCGAGCATGACCGTAAGCGGCTCATAAGGTATGTTTCTTTCCTCGAACAGTTCGCCGAGGTCGGCGGCACCGTCGCAGGCTACCGTGATCTTTCTTTCCATGATGTATGTTCCTTTTGTCGTTTTTTGATCAGTCACGGGCATTTCCGCCCGTGACTGCGTGTATTATACCGCCGTAATATAAACCGACGATAAAATTAACATAAACTTATCATTAACATTCGGCGATCACGACGATATATCAACGATAATTTCGCATAACGACAAAAAAGAGCGGATCCCTTGAGGAATTTCGCTCTTTTTTCGTATCATATTTTTATTCGACCGACAAAACGGTTTTTCGCGGCGTAACGAACGACGGACACACCGAACCGATGCCATTATCTTTTATGTCTTTTTTTTATAAAACCTTTACGGTTATATGAAATTACGGCAAACCAAGACGCGTCGTAATATTTCCAGGCAAAAATCAGGCTATTATATTAAGTATCTTGCCGGGTTTATAGACGACTTTTTTCGCGCCGGAAAGTCCGAGCAAAGCGAGCGCGGCGGCTGTGGCTTCCGCTTCGGAAGCGTCGGGCGCGATATTGACCTTGCCTTTGAATTTGCCCATGAGCTGGACGGGCATTTCTATAAGCGTGCGCACCAGCTTGCTCTCGTCTGCCGTCGGATACGGCTGACGGAGAACGCTGTCGGTATTGCCCATCATCTCCCAAAGCTCTTCCGCGACGTGCGGAGTTATGGGCGCGACGAGCTTCACGAACGTCACCGCGGCGTTATAGAGCGCGTCATCGGCGGTATCGTACTTATACATGGCGTTGGTAAGCTCCATGAGCCGCGCCACGGCGGTATTGAACGAGAACGCGGCAATGTCCGCACCGCAGCACTTAGCGGCATAGTTTACGGCATATTCGAGATCGGCGCGCGCCTTGTCGTCCTTCGGCGCGATACCCTTCCCGCCTATTGCTTTCGTGACCATACGCTCGACGCGGTCGAGGTATTTGGCTATCGGCGCGATACCGTCGGTCGAGAAAGGGCCGCCTTCGGTGTAAGAGAACGCAAAGCACAGATACATTTTGAACACGTCCGAACCGTACACCGAAACGTAATCATCGGGATTGATTATATTGCCGCGGGTCTTGCTCATGCGCTTGCCGTCGGGTCCGAGAATGACGCCCTGATGCACGAGTTTCTTGAACGGTTCGTCGAAATGCAGATAACCCATATCGCGCAAAGCCTTGGTTATGAAACGCGCGTACAGAAGGTGCATGCAAGCGTGTTCCGCTCCGCCGACGTAAGTATCGACGGGCAGGAGCTTATCCGTCCATTCCGTATTGAACGCTTCCTTGTCGTTGTGCGCGTTTGGATAACGCAGATAGTACCAGCTCGAGCACACGAAAGTATCCAACGTGTCGGGATCGCGGCGCGCGGGACCTCCGCATTTCGGACAGGTGCAGTTCATATATTCTTCGTTGGCGCCGAGCGGGCTCGTCCCCTTCGGTTTGAAATCGACGTCGTAGGGCAGTTCCACGGGCAGATCTTTTTCGGGCACGGGCACCGCGCCGCAATGCGGGCAGTGTATCATCGGGATAGGCGCGCCCCAGTAACGCTGACGGGACACCGACCAGTCGCGCAGGCGGTAGGTTATCTTTTTGCCGCCCTTGCCTTTTGCCGCAAGGTAATCGAGTATCGCGTTCTTTGCGTCCTCGGTCTTCATGCCTTCCGCAAAACCGCTGTTTACCGCGACGCCGTAATCGGTGTAAGGCAGATCGTCAGGCGAGCCGTCCGCGCTTTTCACCACGCGCTCTATGGGCAAGCCGTATTTGACCGCAAAGTCATAGTCGCGCGTATCGTGTGCGGGGACCGCCATGACGGCGCCCGTTCCGTAAGTCGCAAGCACGTAATCAGCTATCCACACGGGGACTTTTCTGCCGTTCACGGGGTTTATCGCATACGCGCCCGTGAACACGCCCGTTTTTTCCTTGACCGTGCTCGTCCTGTCTATTTCGCTCTGACGCGCCGCGTCGAGACGGTATTTCTCGACGGCGTCCTTATACTCGGGAGTCGTTATCTCGCGAACGAGCAGGTGCTCTGGCGCAAGTACGACGTAGGAGCAACCGAAAAGCGTATCGGCGCGCGTCGTGAATACGTCGAAACTGCCGCCCTTTTCGAGATCGAACGTCACGGCGCCTCCGTAGCTCTTGCCTATCCAGTTGCGCTGCATGAGCTTGGTCTTTTCGGGCCAGTCTATCGTATCCAGCCCTTCGAGGAGCTCTTCGGCGTATTTCGTTATTTTAAGGAACCACTGCCGCATTTCCCTGCGCTCGACTACCGTGCCGCAACGCTCGCAGCAGCCGTCCACGACCTGTTCGTTTGCAATGACCGTGTTGCAGGACGGGCACCAGTTGACGGGCGCGAGTTTCTCCTCGGCAAGCCCGTGCTTGTAGAGCTGAAGGAACAACCATTGCGTCCACTTGTAATAAGACGGCTCGCAGGTCTTTATTTCATAATCCCAGTCGAAAGACGCGCCCATGTTGCGAAGCTGACGTTCCATGGTCGCAATGTTCTTTTCGGTGGAGTCCTTGGGATGTATGCCCGTTTTTATGGCGTAATTTTCCGCAGGCAGACCGAACGCGTCAAACCCCATGGGGTGAAAGACCTCGAAGCCCTGCATGCGCAAAAGACGCGCGTAAACATCGGTAAGACCGAAGTTATACCAATGCCCGAGGTGCAGATTCGCGCCCGAAGGATACGAAAACATTTCGAGGACGTACTTTTTCTTGTCCACACGGCTGACGTCGAAAGAATCCGCTTTGGTCTCTTCCCACTTTTTTCTCCACTTCTGCTCTACCTTGATATAATCCATTGTTATTTCACCTTTTCGATATTGCCTTTCTTATCCACAACATAACCGTGACGGGCGCGTTTGAGCATACCGCTGTCCTTCTCGGTATCGGTATAATACTCTTCGAGCACGGCGTCCTCGCCGAATACTTCGGTGAATCTCAGCCACTTCCCTTCGCGATAACAATAAGGATCCACGACTTTTCCCGTTTTACGGTCTATCTCCGTGGCTATAAGCGTTTTTATGCCTATCCTGCGGCAGATCTCTTCCAGAAAAAATTTCGGCGTCGCGGAAATTATCACGTCGTCGGGCTGCTGAATGTCTTTGTACCATTGCTGGATACGGTCCTGCCGCTTGTCCCAGAATTTAACGATGTATTCGTCTATTTTCCTGAAACGCAGATACGGGAACAATATAACCTCCACCGTACGCTTCATGGGGATCACTTTGAGCGCAGTCAAAATAGCCGTCACTATTATGACGGGTAACCACAGAAGTACCCAGGGACGACGAAGAGTAGTATAAAAAACGAAATCGCGATAACTGTATCCTTTGTATACGGTATGGTCGAAGTCGAAAGCCCTTATGCCTTTTCCTTTTTCCATATCATCAAAGACCGAGAGCCGAAGCGACTGCCGCTTTGGGAGCGTAACCGACATGTCTTGCGATTATCTTCCCGCCGCTTATCTTGAATACCGCGGGGATACTGCTTATGCCGAACGCCTGCGCAAGATCGCTCGCCTCGTCAACGTTCACTTTGTAGAACTTGACTTCGGGATGTTCCTCGCTCAGCTCGTCGATCACGGGCGAAAGCATTCTGCAGGGTCCGCACCAGCTCGCCCAAAAATCGATGACGCATACGCCGTTTTTCGTTTCTTCGTTGAAACTTTCGATTGTCAATACCTTTACCATAATACCGAGAGTATACCACACTATTTTTATTTTATCAAGCATTTTTTATATTCGCACGCTACCGAACATGTTTCGCACCGATGGTTATATCGGCAACAAGCAAAGCAAGCGGAAAATACAACAAAAAAAGCGCACCCGCGTCGCGCGCGGGCGCCAAAAAATTTTTTCGGCGGCGCGGGCTCCGCGCCCCTTGCGGAACATACTACGCTTACTCACCGTGCGTGCGCAGAAAAAAAGTCACAAACCGAGTAAATCCGCAATAGGCTCCATCGTTTTTTAATGCGAAAATCCGATATTTTATTTTACAGCTTAATATTCTATTTAGAATTTTTGCGTATTTACGCAAAAATTCTAAATAGATATTCGAGGGAGCATACGACACGCCGAAAAAACCGTTGGCGCTTGCCTGTTTTTGTCCGTAGCGCCCGTGTTTCTTGATAAATAATCAATTCAGGCATTTATTCTGACTGAATTTGAAAAAATCTTTAAGCGAAAAAGTTTTTCTGTCCACATCTTTCGCATATTCTTCCCAGTAAGGCAAAAAATCTTTTTTCAAGCGATTATTTTCAATATTTGATATAAATTCGGTCATCCATTTGTTAATGGTCTCAAAATCGTTATCTAAGTCTTTGAGTTTATTCACGCATATGTCCGCCTCTTCCCGTTTCAGATTCGCCAATATCTTGAAAAACAGTTTATTATAGCCGCAGACCAACGACAGAACGGCGATCCTGACGATTTCTTCCGTTCCGTCTTTTTCTTTATGAAATATCAACGCCATTGCGTCTTTCTTTGTACATAACGACAAAAAATCATTTGTTTCTTTCTCCAATGCTTTATTGTATTTTGTTTTCATGTTCATTTTACGCTCCGCAATCTTTCAAAACCGATGGTCGCTCGTTTCGCGTTCAAGCCGTTTTACTTATGCTCAAACGGAATTCCGAGCCGTCACAAAACCTGACATACAATTCCGTGTCTTTTCTGACCACTTTCGCTATGAAAAATTCTTTTAACATAGTTTCCGTCTCATAAATAAATTCTTCCGAAGTAATGCCCGTTTCAATTGTTTTCATTTTTTTCACCTCTTTACTTTTATTTATCGATTGTCCGATCGATATAAATAATTGTACTTGATTTTCGTGGGAAACACAAGTAAACGGAATGTAAAAATGCAATAATATTTTTGTCAGTTGGGATAATTTTGGGGAAATTTGTCGAAAGTTAAGGTGGACATATGAATTATTGCGAATACTTTTCAGAAACATTGAAAGAACTTATTGCGAATAAAGGCATAACGATAAAGTATTTATCCGAAGTAACCGGTATAAGTTTATCGAGACTTTATGATTTTATAAGCGAAAAACGATTGCCTTCTTTGGAAAACGCAATAAAAATAGCAGAATTCTTCCATTGCTCGCTTGATTATTTGACAGGTTTCACAAAGGAATATACGCCTTGCAATTTTATAACCGTTGCTTTGCCCGCCGAAAGACTGAAAACCGCTATCGACGGTTGCGGAAAATCGCGTTATGCTATCTGCAAACAGATGAAAACCGACCAGTCACAAATGGCAAAATGGTATAACGGACAACAAACGCCCTCCTTTAACAGTCTTATAAAACTCGCATATACTCTCGATTGCTCGTTGGACTATCTCGCGGGCAGAGAAAAAATTTGATCGATTTTAAGTCGTTTTACGAAAAGCGCTTGCATGTAAGTAATCCTGACGTTACCGATACCTTAATAAATAAGTAATCTTAATGTATACAGCAGCAGCCCGTGAGCTGATTTTTGCGGGTAACGGGCGTTATCTTCTAAGCGGGCGAAACGATAGCGGAATAAGGTCGATCGATAAAAAAATTAAAGTTTCTCGGAATAAGGCGCGGGGGTGACATTCTTTTCAAAGAAGGTCACCCCCGCAAAATTTACGAAACGAAAAATTATTTTTTATGCCGCGTCGGGTCAGCGATCAGCGGTGTTTTTTATCCTGTTTATGCCGCAATAGATACAAGGTATGAGCACAAGGGTGACGAGCGTTCCGACTATCAGTCCGCCCATAACGACTATGCCGAGCGGCTGCATGAGCTCTCCGCCGCTACCCAGCCCCAGCGCGAGCGGAATGAGCGCAAGCACCGTGGTGAGCGTCGTCATGAGTATGGGGCGCAGGCGCGAACTGCAACCCTCGATGACCGCGTCGTAATGCGAATATCCCTCTTCCTCGTGCAGTTGTTTTATCTTTTCGAGCATGACGATCGCGTTGTTGACGATAACGCCCATGAGCATTATCAGCCCGACGAGCGAAACGACGTTGAGCGTACTGCCCGTTATCGCAAGCGCAAGGAACCCGCCCGTAAAGCTGAACGGTATCGCGCACATTATTATCAGAGGCTTTATCGCACTGCCGAACTGCGCCGCCATGACTCCGTAGAGCAGCAGCAACGACACTCCGAGCGCTATATACAATCCACCGAACGCGTCGTCGAGATACGTCGCGACGCCCGAAGACACGCACCCGTATCCGTTCTCCGCATAGGTTTTTCCGCTGTCGCCGTCGGGCAATGCGAGCACGCTCTCCGCCGCTTCCCGCATGAGCTCGACCGCCGTCCCGCTGTCGAGATCGTACACCTCGGCGGTTATCGTGACCGAATATAACCCGTCTTCCTTTTTGATGACGCTGTCGGATACCGTTTCGGTAATTACCGCAACATCGCTCAGTCTGACCGCCTCCCCGTCATAATAGCCGAGGATGAACGAGCCGAGGTCCGCTTTGTCGGATATCGCGCCGTCGTCGAAAATAACGGTAAGGTCGCAATCGACTCCGTCCACCGTAGCGGTGGCGGCGGTCTGCCCTGCCAGCCCGACGCGCAAGGTAAGCACCGCCTGCGCGTAATCTATACCTTTTTCGGCAAGGGCGTAGCGATCGAAGTCGAGATCGTATTCGACCGTGGTGTTATCTTCGCTCATACTGCTCGTGATATTGACGAACCCGCGCGCGGAATAGCTCTCGCCGCCCAGCGTTTCAATGCACTTTGCTGCAATATCCGAGAGCGCGTCGCGCTTTTCCCCGCGTATCGTCACGGAAATATCGCTCATGCCGCCCGTGAGAGATTCCACGACGCCGTCTATCTCTGTCACGGTCGCCGCCGCGGTATAAGGCAGGCTGCCGTCCGAGCGCGACGCCATGACTATTTCGCGTATCTGCTGAGTGACCTCCGCCGTATCGTCCGCACTGTCGCTGAGTTTTATGTCTATGCTGCCCGTGTTGTTGAAGGCAAGCAGTCCCTGCACTCCGACGGACACCGAAATGCTGCCTATCCCCTCCACGCCGTCTTTTATACGGTCGGCAAGCGCGAACGCGTCCGATTCCGCCTCTTCCAGACTTGTGCCGCCGTTATAGGTCAGACCGATATTTATCTGCCCCTTGTCGACGGAGGGCAAAAACTCCGTACCAGCAGTAAAAGCCAGCGCCATGCTGCCCGAAAAAAGCGCTATCGCGACCACGACCACGAGCGCTTTGAAGCGCAACACGCGTCTTATTATCCTGCCGTAAGCCGCGGACACGGCTTTCATGACCGAACCGCGACGTTTCTTGGGCTTTTCCACGCCCTCGGCGACCTCCGCGGGCGCAACTTCCGCGGGCGTATCGTTGACGACCGTTTCGGCTACTGCCGCGGGAACATGCGGCGCGCGTATCGCCGCGTCTTCCTTTTTAAGTTCGGCTTTGGCGAGGTTCCCGCCGCGGAGCAGTCTTCCGTCGGGCGAAAACAGCACGTACATCGTCGGTATAACAGTGACCGCAACGAGCAGAGAGAACGTAAGCGACCATATGACCGCCCACGCCATATCCGTGAATATCTCCGCGCACAGTCCGCCGACGAACATTATGGGTATGAAGGCGCAGACCGTGGTCAGCGTACTGCCTACGAGCGCGCCCGCCACTTCCGCGGTGCCGAGCACCGCCGCACGGTAAGGTCTGTCGCCCGCGTCGCGCCGCTTGCTTATGGCCTCTATGACCACTATCGAGTTATCCACGAGCATGCCTATGCCTACGGCGAGACCGCCGAGCGACACCATGTTGAGCGTAACTCCGAGCAGAGCGAGCAGCAAAAGCGCGCTGAGCACGGAAAGCGGCATGGTGACCGAAATTATGAGCGACGGCTTGACTTTGCGAAGGAACACGTATATCACGAGCACCGCGAGCACGCCGCCTATTATCATACTGACGAGCACGCCCGACACGCTGTCCGAAATGAACTCGGACTGATCGTCGGTCAGTACCACGCGCACGCCTTCGGAAAACTCGGTCTCCGAAATTATGTCCTTTATGCCCCGCACTATCTCCGCGCCGTTCGCGCCCTGCGCCGCGAATACGGAAACTTTGACGCCCTGAATGCCGTCGAGATATGCGTATGCGTCGTATGAGGGCGCGTATCCCTCGTCGCCCGGTCCGACGACGGTGGCTATATCGCCTATGCGTACCGTTCCCGCACCATCGGCGGAAAAATCCTTGCCGCGCATGAGCTCCACGAGCCCTGGCGTCAGCTCCATATCGGTAACGTCGGACAGATCCAGCGCGCCGTAAAGCTCATAGCTTTCTTCCGCCGTAAGCACCGAAGGATGTTCCGCTTTGAACTCGCGAAGGACGCGGGCGTTGTCCGCGTAATGCTCGCTGAGAATGAATTTCATGCCTGTGGCGGTGGATATCAAAGGTATGTCGGACGCGCGCGACGTGCCCGCGTAAAGAATAGCGTAATCGGACGCGGTAAGCGGTTCTCCGTTATATATCGCACACGCAACCGCGGAAAGTCCGCTCCTGCCGTACCCGCCCGCGAACGCCACCGCGGCTGCTCCTTCTCCCGACTCCGCCAGCCCCGCCGCCTCCGCGAGCTCGGCACGGTCGGCGTCGCTCGGAGAGTACAGTCCCGCAAGCGGTGCGCTCTGTTCTTTCGCATGGCGGAATTCGGCAATGTCGCCTAGCCCGAACATACCGTTCGCGTCGCGCCGTGCCATGAACAGCGTTTCCGCGCCTACGGGCAGTCCGCCCAGCGTTTCTTCGAGAGTGTCGGCGTATTCGTATATCTCGCCGTCGGTCAGGTCTTTCGCGGCGTTTTGCAAGGAAACATACCTGTCCGAAGTGTAAGCGGAATACAGCACGTCGCTCGGAAGTCCGAGAAGCTCGCCGTAATATCCGACCATGGCGTAGTTTTCCGCTTTCGCATAATCGTTTTCCGCATAGAGCGCGTCTATCGCCGCAATCGAATCGCGCAGGTCGTCCGTACCCGCCTGCCCGTCGTCTATTTTATTCAGGGTCTCGTCGAGCTCTTCGGGAGTCAATTCTTCGTAATAAGTGAACAACTCTTCCCCGCTCGCAAGCATTGCCGTCACGTCTGCGGGCAGAGTCACCGGCAACGCGCGGATATCGTCCGTGCTTTCGACGTCGGACAGATTGCGGATCTGCACCGAACCTTCCGATGTGTCTATACTGCCGAGCGGAAGATCGTATTCCCCGCCCGTCAGCGCCTGCACGAGCAGCAATATCCCGCTTTCCAGCCCGCTTATCGGTCTTATCGTCACGCCGTGGGAGGGCTCTCCGTCCAGCTCCACGCTGCCCACGCCGTCTATCGCGGCAAGCAGATCCGCGAACCGCTCCGCCTCGTCCGCCGCCCGAGTGACGTCGCCGTCGCCCGCGGTGACGTAAAGCGTGGCTGTGGCTTCTCCGTTAAGGTCGACGTTGGTGACCTCCGGTTCCGAACAGCCGTCGGGAAGCTCGAGGGCGGAAACGTGATCGCGCACGTCGGACATTTTATCGTCCAGGGATACGCCGAAACCGAATTCGAGCATGACTGCGGACACGTTGTCGTAAGAGTAAGTGTAGACCTGCTCCACACCGCCCACGCCGCCGACCGCGTCCGCCACTTTGTTCGTGACCGTGTCTTCGACGGTAGCCGCAGACGCACCGGGATAAGTCACCACGACGCTGACGATCGGTATCTGCATGTCGGGAATAAGCTGGATAGGCATGCCGAGAGTGCCGACCACGCCGCCGAATATCAGCAGCAGGGTCAACATGAGCACCGTCACGGGTTGTTTTATCACGGATGATATTATTTTCTTCATGATATAGCTTATTTGCGGATCCGCAGCACCTTGTGATTTTACGGACCGATACGCCTTTACTTTATAGCATATCGGTCCGTACCGTCATTTATCCATTTTCAGATGCGTTTTTCTGTCAAAACAGGACGTGCAATAACAATATTCGGGATTGAGCCCCGTTTCTTTCAGGCTTTCTATCGGGAGGAAACCGATCGAATCGCAACCGAGTTTGCGGCACATCTCCTCCACCGTCGCGCCGCCCGCCGCGAGCAGTTCGGACTCCTTGGGCATCTGCACCCCGTAAAGGCAGTAATGCAATATACGCGGCGAGCCTATGCGAAGATGCACTTCTTTCGCGCCCGCTTTTTTCAGCATCGCTATTATGTGCCGCGCCGTATTGCCCTTCATGAGCGAATCGTCGACGAGCACCACGCGTTTGCCGTTTACCGTCGGGCGGAGCACGTTGTATTTGAGATTTATCGCATACGCGCGCCCGTCCTCGCCGAGCGAGAAAAGATTACGCGAAGAAAACTTGTTTTTCATCACGCCCACGCGCAAAGGCAAGCCGCTCGCAGACGCGTAGCCCTGCGCGAAGTTGGTCCCGCCGTCGGGTACGGCACAGACTATGTCCGCGTCGGCGGGGCAGGCTTTGGCGAGCAGTTCGCCCGCACGCTGTCTGAAACTGTAAACTTCGTTCCCGTCGAGAATGGAATCGGGACGCGCGAAGTATACGTATTCGTACATGCAAAGGCTGGTCTTCGCTCCGCAGTTGGCGCGGTATGACTTTACCCCGTTTTTTTCGTCCACGCATATCAGCTCGCCCGGCTCCACGTCGCGCACGAATTCGGCGCCCATGGCGTCCAGCGCGCAGCTCTCGCTCGCAAATATGATCGCTTTGTCCTTTTTACCCATGCACAAAGGTCGGAATCCGCGCGGATCGCGGCACGCCATCAGCTTTTTGGGCGACATGAGTATCATGGAATACGCGCCTTCTATCTGCTCCATGACTTCGAGCATGCTCGTTTCCGCGCTGGGGCAGCTCGTACGGGCGCGCGCTATAAGGTGCATTATGACTTCCGTGTCGCGCGTGCTCTGGAATATGGCTCCGTCGTCTTCGAGCGCCGTACGCAACGTGTCGGCATTGGTTATGAACCCGTTTTTCGCAAGGCTTATCGTCCCCTTGCAATATCTCGTGGTTATGGGCTGTATGTTTTCGCGCAGGTCTTCGCCGAAGTTATACCGCACATGACCGAGCCCTATCTTGCCTTTGAGAGTGTCTATCGTGCGGGCGTTGAACACCTCGTTGACGTGTCCGTTATCCTTGACCCGCGTCAGTTTGTAATTGTCGTTAGTGACTATTCCGCAGCTGATATGCCCGCGGTGCTGGAGCGCGAACAAGCCGTAGCAAAGCTCTCTGCCCACGTCTCCGCCGCCGAGATCGAACATACCGACCACGCCGCATTCTTCTTTCATGTTATCGGGAAATTCCATAAACTCTCCTGCAAAATTTCGACGCGCCTCCCGCACCGCGGAAAAACGCGCTCCTTTTCCACCCTTTCCCCGCCGCATACGCGACCGTATCGCTCTATCCCGCGACAAGATAATTATATAATAATTCCGCTACCGTGTCAAGCCGTTTTTCATAAACCATCGACGCGCCGAAAAACGCGCTCGCTCCATACGCCGACCTTTGCGCCGCGCCTGCCCTTACGTAAAACGGACCGCCGCATGTCCGATGCGACAGTCCGTCGAATGACTCATTTTCTTTTTGGTTCTGTAGACAGCAGGGTCTTGCTGCCGTCGGGATTGATATAGTACTTTTTGAAAAAGTCCTTATATTCGTAAAGCAGGACGTTGGGCTCGCTTTTGAGCCGATAAATGCGCGGCTGTTCCCTGCCGCTTGCCGCAGCGTCGTCGAAGCTGTTCGGAATGGCGCCCGAACGGTTCGCCGCGTTCGCGGGCTGGACATATGGCGAAAATTCCCCGCGTTCCCGATAGCCCTGCCGCTCGGGAGCGACGTAGCCGTTCCCGCGATCCGAATAACCGCGCTCGGGCGACGTGCCGCCGTAATACTCGCTCATCGCCCCGCCCGACATTATATCGTCGTCGGGATTTCGCTCAGCATAGTCGCCGTTAGCCTGCGAAGGAGTGGCTTTCATGTCCTTGGTGTAACGCAGCCGCTCGTCGTACATGCGCAATTCTTCGTCCTCGTCGTCGCTGCGCGCGGGCGCCTTTTCCGAAGGCGCTTTCTCGGGAGGCGCTTTTTCGGAGGGTGCGTCCTGCACAGGCTCGTAAGGTCTGACGGGAGTGCGTTCCTCGTTGTCCGTGGGCTCCTGCGGCGCAAAACCGTGTCTGCGGCGACCCGTAACGTATGTGAGCATGACGGAGCCGAAAAGCGAAAGCGACAGACCGAGGAAATAATACGGCCAGTTGCCGCCCGCCACGCCCGCTATAAGCGAGATCACGATGAAAACGACGGTATACAAAAGAGGCAGCCAGAAATGCATTCCGAAAAGTATTTTCTTTATCACGTTATCCTCCTTTGTGCGAAAGCATGACCCGCCCGTAAGGTACGCGGTCGGTCAAACGGCGTATGCGCGCTTTATTTTATTATGTCCGTACCCATAAACTCACGCAGCACTTCGGGAACGACTATGCTTCCGTCCGCCTGCTGATACTGCTCCACGATCGCGGGCAGAACGCGGCTCGTCGCAAGCCCGCTGCCGTTGAGCGTGTGCACGTAACGGTTCTTGCCGTCCGCCGCTTTGTAACGCGTGCCGTTCCTTCTCGCCTGATAGTCGTTGGCGTTGGATACGCTGGAAACTTCCTTGTATATCCCCATCGAAGGTATCCACACTTCGACGTCGTAAGTGCGCGCCATCGTAGCGGAGCAATCGCCCGCCGCGAGCTTGCTGAGACGGAAGTGCAGACCGAGCTTTTCCACGAGCGAGCATGCTTTGCCGACAAGCTCTTCGAACGCCGCTTTGGACTGCTCGGGCGTGGTTATCTGCACCATTTCCACCTTATTGAACTGGTGACCTCTTATCATACCGCGTTCTTCGCTGCGGTACGAGCCCGCCTCTTTGCGGAAGCAGGGCGTGTATGCGAAAAACTTCTTGGGCAGCTCGCTTTCTTTGAGCAGCTCGCCAGAGTACAGGTTGACGAGCGCGGTCTCCGCCGTCGGGAGCATGAACTTCATGCGCGTGCGGTCGCCAGCCTCGGGATCTTCCACCCAATACACCTCGTCGCGGAATTTGGGGAACTGACCCGATCCGAAGCCGCAGTTGTACCCGAGCGCAAGGGGCGGCATTATGAATTCGTAACCGTCTTTAAGATGTTCGGAAACGAAGAAGTTGAGCAGCGCCCATTCCAGACGCGCGCCCGCTCCGCGGTATATCCAGTGTCCCGAGCCCGAAAGTTTGACGCCGCGTTCGTAATCGATGAGCCCGTGACGAGTGCACAGCGTGACGTGGTCGAGCGGTTTGAAATCGAACACGGGTTTCTCGCCCCAGACCTTTATGACGGCGTTGTTCTCCTTGCCGCCCGCAACGACGTCGTCGTCGGGCAGGTTGGGCAAAGCAGCCACGAGCGCGTTGAGCTCCGCCTCCGTTTCGGCAATGACCTTGTCCAGCGCGGCTATCTCTTCGCCTATCGCTTTGGTGCGGGCGATAATGTCGCCTACGTCCACGCCCTGTTTCCTGAGCATGGGGACGGACGCGCTCGCCTTGTTGCGTTCGCTTTTCAGCTCATCGCCTTTTTTGATGAGCTCTCTGCGTTTACCGTCGAGTTCGATTATCTTCCCGAGATCGGCGTCGCAGCCTTTCTTGGCAAGCATCGCCTTTACTTTTTCCGTTTCGGTGAGTATCAGTCTTATGTCTATCATATTATAATAACCTCTGTGGTTAATTTTAACACAACGCAAAACAAATTACAATACTTTTTCGGTGGAAAATCGATTTTTCCCGAATTACGCTTCGCGTTCCCGTCCGTTAAAAGCAAAGTCGGCAGGATCAAATATCCCGCCGCTTTCTTATCATAAAATTAAATTTATATTAAATCGGAAACGCATGTTGAAAACACTATTGACAGCGGGCGCGATTTATAATATAATATTGTCATATTCGGATTATCCGCGATAACAGCGGAAAAACCAAGGAGTAATACTTAAATGGGCATTCTCAAAGTCATAGACTGGATGGACGATTCGAGGGATACGATCGTTTACAAGATCGACCTCGAAAAAAGCAACGACACGGTGAACAAAGGGTCGAAACTTATAGTCAAAGAAGGACAGGCGGCGGTGTTCTGCCATAAAGGTAAAATGGCGGACGTGTTCCTTCCCGGCATGTATACGCTGGAAACGGACAATATCCCCGTCCTCACAAAACTCATGAGCTGGAAATACGGCTTCGAAAGACCTTTCAAATCGGATATTTATTTCGTAAGCACGCGTCAGTTCACCAACATGAAATGGGGTACCCTCAATCCCATAATCGTGCGCGACGCCGATTACGGCGCGGTGCGTATCCGCGCTTTCGGGACTTATGCGTTCAAAGTGGACGATCCGTACGTATTCCTGACCGAGATCACGGGCGCCTGCTCATCTTTCCGTACATACGACATTACGGAATGGCTCAAAAGCATGGTGGTGACGCGCATATCCGACATCATCGGCGAAAGCAAGATCCCCGTGCTCGACATGGCGAGCAACCTTGTGGAAATGGGAGAGATGGTGAAAAACCAGCTCGGCGAGAATTTCAAATCGATAGGACTCGAACTGACTGCATTCAATTTCGTTAACTTCTCTCTGCCCGAGGCTCTGGAAAAAGCTCTCGACGAAAGCACTTCCCTCGGCATACTCGGCAAGAACATGAACGTCTATATGCAGAAAGCGCAGGCGGACGCTCTGATAAACGCATCCAAGAACACGGGAACGGCGGGCTCCGTCATGGGCGCAGGAATGGGACTCGGCATGGGCGCGGCTATGGGCAATATGTTCGGAGCGATGGGCGCGAACATGAACGCGGCTCACGGCGCGGCTGCCGCGGGCGTGAACAAAACCACCTGCCCGAAGTGCGGCGCGTCCGTCAGGGCAACCGCAAAGTTCTGCCCCGAATGCGGGGCGGCTATGGGGCTCACCTGCCCGAAGTGCGGCGCGTCCGTCAAGGCAGGCGCGAAGTTCTGCCCCGAATGCGGCGAAAAGCTGTAAAAGGTAAGCGCGTATGGAAGACAACGGAAGCACTTACGAAGAGGTCGGGAACGAGCGCGGACACGAAGTCAAGGTAGACACGCACGTTTCCAAGTGCCCTACCTGCGGAGCCAACCTCGTATATTGCCCCGAGCTGAAAAAACTGCGTTGCGAATACTGCAACAACACGGTGGACCTCGATCTGACCGATTATGCGGAAGAGATCGATTTCAGAAAAATAATCGACGATTTTCAGGGGTGGGACGACGAAACGCGAATGTTCCAGTGCAGTAACTGCGGCGCGCGGACCATAGTTTCGAAAAAAGAGCTTTCCCCCGCGTGTCCGTACTGCGGCACGTCAAACGTCGTGGAAGAAAAGGACATAGTCGGACTCAAACCCAACGCCGTCCTCCCCTTCCTCATCGGAGCGAAGGAAGCGGGCGAAAGGTTCATGAAATGGGCGAGAAAAAAATTCTTCGCGCCGCGGTCGTACAAGAAAAGCGCGAAAGCGGAGAACCTGCGCGGCAACTATTATCCCGCGTTCACGTTCGATTCGAACACGTTTTCGACATATACAGGCACTCTCGGCGAATATTATTACGTCACGGTCCGTCGCAACGGACAGACGCATCAGGAACGGCGGGTCAGGTATTTCAACATAAGCGGTACATATTCCTATTTCTTTAACGACGTGCTGGTATACGCCAACCGTTCGAAAGACGAAAAATACATGTCCAAACTGCTGCCGTTCATGACCGATTACGCGCAAAAGTACAACGAGGATTTCCTGCACGGGTTTTCGGCGTCGCAATACGAAAAGGACGGAACGGAATGCTGGCAGGAAGCGCAGGAGCGCATGAGATCGTATCTGCGCAGAGCGATACTCTCGCAGTACCGATACGACGTGGTGGCGTCGCTGAACATCAATACCTCTCACAACAACGTTACATATAAATACATGCTTCTGCCCGTTTACGTCGGCCATAGCAAATTCAGAAAAAAGACTTATAATTTCTACGTCAACGGTCAGAACGGAAACGTGGCGGGAAAAACGCCCGTATCTCCCGTCAAGGTATCGATACTCGCGACGATAGGTGCGGCGATACTGGCGGGGCTGGGAGTACTGATCTACTTCCTCGTCAATTCATAAGGAGGCAGCCATGGGAGTTTACATCGGAATCATAATAGCAGAAGGCGTTGCCGTTATCGCTCTGCTGATAGCGGTCATCGCGCTTGCGGCGAAGCTGAAGGAAAAACGCCGCTCGTCCGCGGACGACGTTACGATAAAAAACGGCGTACGCTATACCAAATACGGCACGGAAGAGACAGCCGACGGCGATACCGTGGTATCTCACCTCGAAGGAGACATCGTTCTTAAACGCGGCGTGACGTATACGGTCGGCAAGGAAAACAGGATAATCCCCGGGAAATACGCGGTGCTTTCCGCCAGCGAAAAACAAGGGGCGTTCAATATCCGCATAGGCGACCTTGTCAGAGAAGTTCACCACGGCGACGACATAGTCCTCGGCGAAGGCGAAAAGATCTGCGCGGTCTCCCACCCCGTAATACTCAGATAACATATCAAGGAGAATAAAGATGAGTAAAAATATGCTTTTCAAAGTACTTGTCGCCCTTTGCTTCATCGCGGTAGCGGTGCTGTGGGCGCTCTCGGTAGCCGAAGTCATCACCGTAAACCTTTCCTGGGTTATAGCGATATTCGCTTTTGCGCTCGGTGCGCTGTTCATTCTTAAAGGTCTGTTCTCGAAGAACGTCGGCACGTTGAAGAAACTCAACATACTCTTCGGCGCGTTGCTCGTCGTCGCCGGTATCCTCGCCCTCGTCGGCACGGTCATCGACGACAAGCTCATCCTTCCCATCATCGCCATTGTCGTGACGGTCGCCATCCTGCTCTGCATACTCGCGACGGGCGGCAAGAAATGGGACCAGGGCGACAACGAAAACGTCGGTTACAAAAACTACTGGGAACGCAAAAAGGAAAAAGAAGAACGCGAAAAACAGGACAAGGAAAACCGCGGCGAATAAGCCGACAGGCCCGTTGAAAAAGACAAACGAAAATTAAAGAAACGAAAAAAGTCCGACAGACGTCGGGCTTTTTTCGTTTCTTTCATATCATTCGTTCAATGCTTTCATGTGACTTATCTGTATAATGTTTGTTTATATGTGTTTGTTACATAGCCTGATCGTTATGCGCAGTATGATCCTGCCGCGGGATATACCGTGGCAGTGTGCCCGAATACCTCACGGGATATGGGAAGAGCCGTAAAACTCAATGAGATACTCAATAAGATATGGCGACCCGTCACTAAATGCCCGTAAAAAGGTGTTTCCCACGCCTTGCGGCCGCGAGCCCTTACCCTTTACGCCGATACGCTTAGCGTAATCTTATAGGATTGCGGCGAACGATATGAAAAATACGGACCGTTCCCTTTTTCGGGAAACGGTCCGTTGCCTCAGCGATCGCGTATCATCCGTTCAAGCAAAAGCAACGATCGCTTTACGAAATTTGCGCTTACGCAGTAAGCCTGTTCTTTCTGTCCTTTCTGATGCGCAGGAACACCATTATGCCCTGCCAGACCACAAGCCCTACGAGTACGACGTTGAGTCCGACGAGTGCGGGTATCCACCAGCGGAAAGCTTTTTCTATTTCGGTGACGGTGACCACGCGTTCGGGGTTGAACGTCTGCGCTCTGTAATAGGTATTGCAGTGAGTGTAAAGCACGTTCTTTACCGCCTGCACGCCGCAGTATACGTCTGCCTTGTTGCTTGCGGAAAGACCTGATTTATAGCCTGCTCCGGGCGAAGGCTGGAGTTTTATGTCGCCGCCGCTACGGATGAAAGTTTTGGGATTGCCCATGCCATAGTCGGTCACAACGCTGCCTCTGAATTTCCATTCGTTTCTGAGCACGGTCGTAAGAAGAGCATAGTTTTCATTGGCGTTTACGCCGCCTACTCTGTTAAACGCGCTCATTACCGCATTCGCCTCGCCTTCTTTGACCGCTATCTCGAACGGTTTGAGATATACTTCACGAAGGGTTTGCTCGGTAAGCCAGGTATTGAGGTTGTTGGGGTTCTGACCGGGTTCGGAAAGCGCGAAATGTTTGAGATATACATACATGCCGCGGGTAGTCGCCCCGACGATTATCCTCGCCGCCATTTTACCCGAGATAAGCGGATCTTCGGAGAACGCTTCGAAGTTTCTGGTATTGACGGACGTGCGGTGCAGGTTTACGCATACGCCGTAGTTGCCGTCCACGCCCGTCAGCTGTCCTTCGGTACCGAACGCGGCTCCGAATTCGTAGGCTATCTCGGTGCTCCATGTCATTGCAATGAGGTTTTCGCAGGCATAACCCGTCCACAGCTCGCTGCTGTTTCCGAAAAGGTCATGGAAGCCCGCGGGACCGTCTTTATCCACGAACTTGGGTTTTCCGACGCTTTCGATCGCTATCGTTCCGAATCCGCCGCTCGCGGGACAGGTATCTATCTCCTCCAGAGTGAGCTGCGCAAGTACTTTATCCCACAGTTCGTCGTCGTAATCCGCGCCGAGTTGCATGATCAACTCTTCGTTGGGGACGATTTTGTTGCCTGATCTGTTAAGATCGTTAAGCGTAGCTTTGCTGCCGTCCTCGAGAGTATAAAGATAAAGTCCGTTATCCTGATCCAGCGGAAGCATGGGCAGATCGGGATCGTTGTCATAACCGTTGTAGTATCCGCTCTCGTCCACGGGCGCTCCGCTGCGGTTGGGCGTACGCGAAGTCGGGAAAGAAGCGGTAAAGTTTTCGCGGGTCATGTAGTTTACGGGAGTCCCGCCCGTGCTGCCGTCAACGGGCTCGTAAAGCGCGGTTTCGCCCGTAAAACGGTTGGTGACGTATCCTTTGGTATCGGGATCGAAACGGTAAGCGTATCCGAAAGGCTCCGACACCGTTCCCATATTGGGAACTTTCCAGGTAATGTCGTAATCGGCTATCGTGGGATCGGGCGTGTGTACGTTATCCATGAGTTTGAACACATAGTTGCCGGGATCGAGCTCGTAACCGTAAATGCCGTTGTTGTTCGCGTCGTAGCAGTCATAGGAAGCTACGTCGTAGAGGTCGAAGCTGAGGGTAAGAGTCTGCGAATTCGGATAATCTTTCGCATCCTCGCCTTCTGGCACTTCGAAATCCGCGGGATAGAGCGTATCGGTTTTGGCAAAAGCGGCAAGCGTGGCATGCGCTTTCTCTATGCCGCCGCGCGTATAAGGCGGAGTAACGTAGATCTGTACGGTATCTTTGCCCGCCGTATCGCCCGTGTTGGTCACTTTTACGTTGAATTCCATGGTGGTCTTGGAGTTTTTGAACTCCGCGCCGTCCGCCACGTCGGTGCTGACTCCGTCGACTATCCATTTCGTGCTTTCAAGCTCCCAGTCGAACGTCGTATACGAGAGGCCGTAACCGAACGGGAACTGCACCACGCCGTCATACCCCGTGCCGTAAGAGTTGCTGACGCTGCCGAAGTAACCTTCCGCGTCCGCGGTCTCATACCAGCGGTAACCCATGTAGATGTTCTCCGTATACGTTATCTGATTGCCGCTCTTGATGTTGTTTGCCCAGGTGGGGTCTTTGGTTATGTCGTAAACGAAAGTATCGACGAGTTTGCCGCTCGGGTTGACCGATCCGGCGAGTATGCGCGCTATACCGCGCGTTCCCGACTGCCCGGGCCAGCTGACGTAGAGCAATGCGTCTATGCCTTCGTCCTCGGCAAAACCGAGTTCCATGGTATTACCCGAGTTGATAAGCACTATGACTTTTTCGTAATTGTCGCCGAGATAATTCAGCATCGCCTCTTCCGTCGTGCTTATCTGTATCGGCATTCTGTCGTTCGTTTTGCCCGTAAGCTCGGCTGCGCCGGAATTCTCTCCCGTCACGCGGGCAATGACCGCTATCGCCACATCCGAATATCCTTCCGCTTTCTGCATCTCGGAATTGGACGAAACGAAATCGGAAGCTGATTTGCCGTTTATATTTACCCTGTTGATCTCGAAACCGCAATCGATAAGCGCCTTGTCGAAAGTGACGAGTTTGTCTGCCGTTATCGTTGCCTGACCGCTCGAACCGCTCGACGTATAATAGAAGTTGCCCATGAACAGATTTACTTTTACCTTGCTGTCGGCGGACGCCCCGAGCGGAAGCGTATCGTTCTGATTTTTCAGAAGCGTCGTGCCCTCGGCTCCCATTTTCTGAACGAGCTCATCGCCTTCCGCAAGCGCTTTTTCAAGCTCTTCGATGTTTTCCGTCACATGAACTTTGTCGGGAGTGAGGAACATGGATATCTCGCCTGAAAATCTTGCGCACATCACGTTGCCGACAATAAGTCCGATGATTATCAACCCGCCGAGTACAGCGGTGATTATGAGTCTTATAAGAGTGGATCTTGCCATTTTATGCCTCCGTAAGCTGTACTTCGAGCGAGTAAATGTTGCACTTGCCGTCGCCGCTGCCGCCGCAATAACGAAGCGTAACGATATTGTCTCCTTCCACGAGATCTATCGTACCCACGTTGACGGGCTGCCAGTTGGTCCATACCATGTGATCGTATGCTCTTCCCTTGTCGTCCAGTCCGAGCGTAGCATAGGGATCGCCCTCTTCATAAGCCACTTTTTGGGAAACGAATCCGGGCAGCATCACGGTATCGGGTATGTCGTACTTGTTTTCTTCGGTAAGATCGCGGCCTTTATATACTTCCATGACGGTGTTGAACTGAAGATCCGCGGTTTCGGTGGGTCTCCACTGACCGAGCGAAATATTCGTCTTGACGGTGCTGGAAGCGTTGACTACGACGTTTGCCTTACCTGCCACTTCCGACCAGATGTGGAATATAAGTACGTCACTTTCATTGACGTCCCCGATATATTCGTATCCGTTATCGTTGGGGTTCTGCGCTTTTATCGTCGTACCTGCGGGTATCTCGACGAAGTTCTTGTCGTCAGCCTGAATGTCCGCGGTATTGATATGGTCTTTGGTATAGACCACATAGCCGTCGAGCACGTTTACCGTGACCGCCTGCTTCATTCCGAAATAGGATACCGTAACCGTGACGGTGCCCGATTCGGCGAACACGTTCTCAGTCGTTGCGTTTTCTATCGTCACGCCGTCACGTACCGCAGTGATCGTGTACTGCGCGGGATTGACTTCGGTCTCTTTATCCGAGCCTTCCACGCGGAGTTTTACGATATAAGCGGTCGCGAAGTTGGAATTTTTGGTAACGGTCGCCGTTGTCGTTCCGTCGCGCCGTGCGACTTCGAGCTGATCGTAATATACAACACTGAGGCTGAAATCCGCCGTCTTGCCGTCAGTCGTCGTAACGGTGAACTCTTCCAGCGCGTTTTCCAGCTGATATGCCGTGGGGTTTTCTATCTCCGAGCCGTCTTTTTTCTTTATCGTCCAGCCGGTTATCTCTTTGCCGAGCGCGACTTCCGTACCGTCCTTACTTTCGTAAAGCCCGATCACACGCGCTTTCGTGAGGTTGACGTATTCCTGAACGACGAATGTCTTTCCTATTCCCGAGGTGTCGACGGTAATCCCCGTGAGCGTCATGTCCGCTTCGTCCCACGCCGTTACGGTCACGCTGTCTTTGTAAGTAAGGAAGGACGCCTCGAACACATGCGCGCCTTTGGTGAGCTCGTAATACTGCGAAGGCGCTATCTGCTTGCCGTTGTCGGTCAGCGTGTAACTGTCGGCGGGAAGAACGACTTCATCGTCGGCAGTCAGGGCTTTGACCTCCAGTTTTGTCAGGTCGACCGTCTCGCCCGTAAACACGTTTTCGGGAACGTCGTTAAGCGACACCTCTATGCCCGTATACGAAACGTCGGTCACCGTTATGTCGATCGAGAACTTGAAAGTGAAACAATCGAACTCTATCTTGTCTACGTCCGCCGTCAGGGGCACGCCTTTGTTCGTGTAGGTGCAGTCGGTGTAAGTCATATTGGTTATGACCTCTTCCTTGCCGTCTATCATGAACGTGGCGTCGAACAGCAGTCCCGAAGGACTGAACAGCTCTCCGGCAAAATAATCCAGCTTCGTGGGTTCGGATTTGATATCCACCGCTATGCAGTAAGGATCGTTGTTTGTGTTGCCCGTCGGACCGCCGCCCTCTGTGGGATCCCGGTTTTCTTCACCGCACGCCGCAAACGAAAAAACAAGCGCGAGCGAAAGCGCCAAGGCAAGCAAAAACGCGAAAATCTTTCTTTTTGCCATCATCTCTCTCCTTTATTGAATTTCAAAAGCCTATACCTGCTTCCGATAAGCATAGTATAGGCTTGTATAAAAAAAATTCAATAACGATTTCCTAATTAAGCGGTTTTGCTTCCTAATTCATTCATCCCCGCGTCGTTCGCCGCTCGGGAAGACTATGTTCAGCTCGAAAATTCCGCCTTCCGTTTTTATCTTCATTTCGCCGCCGTATTTTTCCACGAGCATTTTTACCGACTTCATTCCGTAACCGTGCTCGTTTTTATTGCGCTTTGTGGTCAGAGGCAAACCGCCCTCGAACTTTATCTGCCCGTCGTAACGGTTATATATACCTATATACACGAGTCCGCTGCTGCTCTTTACCGACAGGCTGACGGAGCGAAGGTCACGTTCGAGCTTCATCACCGCCTCTATCGCGTTGTCGACGAGATTGCCGAAAAGCGAGTATATGTCGCCGTCGGTCATGAACGACAAGAGCCCGCCGTCCGCCATGCATGACAGCGTTATCCCCTCGTCGTTACAGAGCAGGCTTTTTTCGGTCAGTATGGTATCGAGCGCCTTGTTCCCCGTCCGCACGCGCGAGTCGTAGACGACGATGAGTTTTTCTATTTCCTCCACCGCCTCGGGATCGATCGAGCTGTTTACGCCTATCGTGCGTATGCGATGTTTGAGGTCATGACACTTGATGTCTATACGGTTGATGTTGTCCTTCATCAGCTCGAACTGCGCCGCCTCTCTGTCCCGCAGCTTTTCCACCGCTTCGAGGTCGCTTTCCAGTCGGCTCACGAGGGCTACACTGAACTGTATGTAAAGGCACAGGATACAGCACATTATATTGGTCACGTTCTGCATTATGACGTAAACCTTGTCGAATTTTTGTGCGGAATACTCCGAAATGACCGCGCTTATTATTATGTCGATGAGCACGATGAAAATAACGAGCACGAGCAGCGCCGTGGAACGCAGCTGGACGCTGTCGCGGCTTTTCAGGCGCGGGGTGACGAATTTGTAAAAAGCGAAATACGCGACGCCGTATATCCCGAGATAGAACATAAGGGTGAACGGGTTGAACATTATCGTACCCTGTCCGCTGCCGTATGCGAGCAAAGGAAAAGCCAGCACGGGGTTTGAACCCGCCGCGCTGGAAGGATCGAGCTCGTTCAAGCCAATCGCAACGACGAATATCTCAAACAGCGCATACGCCACATGCTGCGCCGTATAACCCGCTATGCCGCAGAATACCGCCGTTTTCAGACTTTCGCGGAAGCAGAATTTTATTGCGCCGACGCTGAACGCGAATATTGCGAGATAAAGGAAAGACGTATACGCCGCCGAAGTGCTTACCACGGGAACGGCAAGCGAAAACCCGATGCACGCTATCACGCTCGCGACCGCGCGAAGCGCGAATCTGCTCCGCCTGCGAAGGTGCAGAACGATGAGCGTTTCGGCGACAAGGAGCTCGACGGTGAACAACGCTTTGTACCAGAAATAGGCGTTGAGTTCGTACATCAGTTAAGACCCCCCCCCGTCACCGATATACTCCGCCATGGCGCAAAGGAATTTCTTTTTGCGCGACTGACTTATCTGCAATTCCTCGCCGCCTACCGCAACGGTCTGTGCCTTCACGAGAGTGACGTACTTCATGTTGACTATATAACAGCTGTTTATGCGCACGAAATCGGACTTCGGCAACTCGTTTTCCAGCTTGCCGAGATTTCCGCACATCACATATTCTCCGTGCGTGGTGTGCCATAACAGCTTGTGCCCCGTGACTTCCACGTATTTTATGTCGGATACGGGCATCATATGCTCCGCGCCCTGCGAATATATGCGTACCTTTTTCCCTTCTCCCGACGAAAGTTTTTCCGCGACCCTGTTGAGTTTAAGGGAAAAATCCCCGTACCGCACGGGCTTGACTATGAAATCGAAAGCGCTGACTTCATAGCCCTTAACGGCGAACTGCGACATGTTGGTCACGAAAATAAGCAGCACTTTCGGATCGTATTCGCGCAGCTTTCGCGACGCGGTCAGCCCGTCCATTTCGGGCAGCATGATATCCATGAGAACAAGGTCGTAACGGGGTTTGTAGTTTTCGAGAAAAGCTATCGCATCGGGAAAACGCACGGTACTGAACGTTACCGCGCCCTTGCTTTCTTCCGCATAGCGCTTCAGATACCCGACCAGCTCTTCGGCGATCACGTCATCATCCTCAATAAGCGCAACGCTTATCATCATACAGGCTTCCCTCCAAAGTCACGAAAAAATCGTTTGCGTTAAAAACGCAGAACCGTTGATCTGTCCCGCATCCGTCCCTCGCATGATCCGTAAATTACTTAACTATATTAACCCATTGCGGCATTTTTGTCAATGCCTTTCCGGAAAATCGCCCTTTGAAGCAATTATTTGAACTTGCTTTTTAAGATCAAAGGGAAACCTTTATTCCGCATAAAGAACGGTTTCCCTTTGAAAACATCACAAAAACGCTCAAATCTCGACGCGCGACTCGATCGCTCGGGCGAGCGTGACTTCGTCGGCATACTCTATGTCGCTGCCCATGCTTATGCCCTGGGCTATGCGCGTCACCTTTATGCCCAGCGGTTTTATAAGCCGCGCGATATACATTGCCGTAGCCTCTCCTTCCACATCGGGATTGGTGGCGATGATGACTTCCTTGACGCCGCCGAGCCGCGCAAGCAGCTCTTTTATGCGTATGTCGTCGGGACCTCTTCCGTCGAGAGGAGAGATCGTCCCGTGCAAAACGTGATAGACCCCGCCGAAACAGCGCGACTTTTCCATTGCCGCAACGTCTTTCGGATAAGTCACGACGCAGATCACGTCGGCAGGACGTTTGGCGCATATGTCGCACACTTCTTTTTCGGTGAAATTACCGCACTTTGCGCAGTAATGCACGTTTTTTTTGACGTCCGCTATCGCGCGGATGAATTCGTCCGCGTCTTCCTGTTTCATGTCTATGACGGCATATGCGTAACGCATAGCCGTTTTGGCTCCGACGCCCGGCAAGCGGGAAAACTCGTGAGCCAGTTTGTTTATACTGTCCGTCATAAGCTTACATGAGCCCGCCCGCACCCGCAGGCAGTTTTTCGTCCTTCATTTCCTTAGCCTTGCCCGCCGCGTCGTTATACGCCGCGATGATAAGGTCTTCCAGCATTTCAATGTCGTCGGGATCGACCGCCTCGGGCTTGATCGAAAGCGCTTTAAGCGCCCCGTTCCCGTTGACGGTGACCGTCACGAGTCCGCCGCCCGCGCCGCCTTCTATCTCCGCGTCTTCCAGCTCCTGCTGAGCCTTCGCCATTTGTTCCTGCATTTTGCGCGCCTGCTGCATGAGCGACTGCATATTCATTCCGCCGCCGAAGCCGCCGAATCCTCCGTGCTTTGACATTAGTTTCCTCCTCGTCCGCACACGCGGACGTCAATATATTTTTTATTTCCCCCCGACGTTACCGCCTTACGCTGCGGCCTTTACCGTCGACATAGGATATTTTCAGACCTTTTGCGCTTTCCGTCAATATATCTATCAGATTGACGGAATCTTCGGGCAGTTTTTCCACCGCCAGTCGGTATCCGCCAAGTTCGGACAATATCTCGTTTATCGCGTCCATGTTTTCCGCGGAAGCGAACACGGAGAAAGACCCGCTTTCGACATATACGGTAAACAGCCCGTCTTTCAGCCGTACTTTACCGTCCGCAAGGTCGGCATATTCTCCGAACAACCGCATTTCCCCGCGCTTGCGCAGTTCGTGTCTTATGAACCCGAGCACGCGTACCGCGGCGGGGTCGTCACCGTCGCGACGGAAAGTCTCTGCGTGTACGGGAGGAGCCGCCTGAGCTCCGCCTTCCGCATGTGGCGCGCTTTGCGTATTGTTTTCCCGCGGCGCGCCGCCCGCCGACGGCGTACCGCTACGCTTTGGGAAAGGTTCGTATTCCCCCGTCACTCCCTCGCACAGCGAAAGCAGCACGCTTTCGAGCACTATGCGCGGCGAAGTCGAATACCTGAGCTCCGCTTCTCCCTTGCCCGTTTCGCGTATCAGCCGTACGAGGAAAGGAATATCCGTACGCGCGGCAAGACCGCGCATACGCGCAAGCGTCTCTTCACTCGCCGTGACGTCGGCTTCCGCGCCCGATTTTATCAGAATGAGATCGCGGGCGAACAGCGTCAGTTCGTGTGCGAGCGCGGACGCGCTCCTTCCCGCGGCGGCAAGTTTTTCCACCTGCCTTACGACGCCCGTCACGTCGGACGCCAGCACTTTTTCAAGCAAGGCGGCGGTATCTTCCGTCTTACCCGCGCCCGTTAGTTCGAGCACGAGATCGCCCGTCAGTCTGTCCCCCGCGCAGATGCACCTGTCGGCAACGGACAAACAGTCGCGGACGCTGCCTTCGCCCAGACGCGCTATGTGTCGCACGGCGCTTTCGTCCGCCGTCACGCCTTCTTTTGCAAAGATGTCTTTGAGCAACGCGGCGAGCTTATCTTCGCTCACCAGACGGAAGTCGAACCGCATGCACCGCGAAAGTATCGTTGCGGGGAGCTTGTGGACCTCCGTCGTGCAAAGCACGAATATGACATGAGCGGGAGGCTCTTCCAGCGTTTTTAGCAACGCGTTGAACGCGCTCACCGACAGCATGTGCACTTCGTCGATTATATATACTTTATACTTGCCCGCGCTCGGCATGTAATCCACGTTCTCGCGCAGTTCGCGTATCTTGTCCACGCCGTTGTTGGACGCCGCGTCCATTTCCACTATGTCGAGATTGCCCGGTCGGGAAAGCGCGAGACACGCGGGGCATTTCCTGCAGGGGTTGCCGCCGACGGGGCTCTGACAGTTGACCGCGCGTGCGAATATCTTGGCACAGGTCGTTTTTCCCGTACCGCGGCTGCCCGTAAAAAGATAGGCGTGCGAAAGCGCGCCTTTGGTTATCTGATTTTTAAGCGTGGCGACGATCACGTCCTGCCCGATAACTCCGTCGAAATCGACGGGGCGGTATTTGCGGTAAAGCGCGGTTTTCATAATCTTGCCCTCTCTCCGTTGCTTTAACGATATAAGCAAACGCGCGCGGCAAAACCGCCGTGCGCGCAAGAACGGTTCAGTTCCTGTAAGCGGCTAAACCGTGCCAGACGGTGACCGCGACGAGCGCTATGAGCGACGCCATGCCCAGTCCGACGAACAGACACTGTAAAAGCCCTATCTCGTCCACGAAGCCGAACGTGAACACGATAAGCGTCACGACGGCAGCCGTTGCCATGACAGTGAGTATGAGCAGAAACCAGAATTTGTTTTTCATTTTATCCTTCATATTGTTCGTTTCCTTGTTTCCTGTCCGTTTTATTATATACGCCGCCGCGCGCGTTGTCAAGCGTTGGCGCGGTCGTTCAGAATACTTCCGATTCCCCTTCCTCGGCTTTGAGCAGCACCATTCCGACGTCCTCTTTTCCCTCTTCGCCCGCGGGGACCGCCTTCTGCTCGCGTATCGGTGCAGGCGCGGGCGCGTCAAGATCGGTAAACGACACATACTCGCCCACCCAGCGCAGTTTTATCGTGCCGAGAGGTCCGTTCCTATGCTTGCCCACGATGAGTTCCGCCACGTTCTTGTCGGGCGACTGCTCGTCGTTAGCATGCTCGCGGTATATGAAAAGAATTATGTCCGCGTCCTGCTCGATAGCGCCCGATTCGCGGAGGTCGCTCATCTGAGGGCGGCGCTTGTTCTTCTCGCTCTCACGCGAGAGCTGCGACAGCAGCAGTATGGGGACGCCCAGCTCCTTGGCGGCGAGTTTCATCGTACGCGATATCTCGCTGACGTCCTGCTGACGGTTCTCGGTGCGTTTGCCGCTGCTCATAAGCGTCAGGTAGTCCACCATCACGAGGTCGAGCCGCTTTTGCTCGCGTTTAAGACGGCGGCATTTACTGAGTATCTCCATGGGCGTAGTCAGCGACGTATCGTCCACGAAAATTTTGGACATGCACAGCGACGCGCGCGCATTGGTTATCTTGCGCCACTCGTCCGCGCTCTTTATCTCGCCCTTGCTCATCTTGGCGAAGTCCACCTGCGCGAGTGAGCAGATCATACGTTTGGCAAGCTGCGCGGCGGGCATTTCCAGGGAGAATATCGCGCATACGGCAGGCTGTTCTGTCTTGCTCGCAACGCCGTCGAGTATATGCGCCGTCGCCACTTTGCCGACGATGTTCATACCGATACTCGTTTTACCCTGTCCGGGGCGCGCCGCTATTATGACAAGATCGCCTGCGCCCAGTCCGCCGAGCAGATAATCGAGGTCGCGGAAACCCGTCTGCAACCCTTTCTTGGCTTTGGGATCGCGATATACCGCATCGAAATCCGCCACAGCCTCGTTCACCGCGTCTTCGAAAGGCATGAGAGCGCGTACGCCCTGACTTTCGGCAACGTCGGATATGGCTTTTTCCGCATACTGCAAAGTCTCGTGCGCGTCTTCGGACGCATAGCACTTTTTGAGTATGTCGTTCGCCGCGTTCATAAGCTGACGGAGCTGCGAATCCTTTTTTATGATGTCGGCATGCGCTTTATAATTCGCCGACGAAGCCAGGTAGCCCGAAAGCACGCTTATGTACTGCGCTCCGCCCACATCGGAAAGCAGTCCCATGCTGTCCAGCTCTTGCGTGACCGTCACGAGGTCGATGGGACGGTTGTCGTTCCAGATACGGCTCATCGCACGATAAATGTTTTCGTGAGAACGGTAATAAAAATCTTCCGCACTGACCGTATGCATGACTTCCATCGGTACGTTTTCGTCGATCATCATACAGCACAAGAGAGCCTTTTCGGCCTCGTCGCTGTGCGGCGGCACCTGTCCTACGACATTGGGGTGCCTGGCGATCTCTCTTTTGTTGTCGCTTGCTTTCATCCGTTTTATTATAACATAATACGGCAGTCCGTGTCAATGATTTACCGTTGATCCCACATGACTCAACAGCGCTTAACGCTACGGATTTCCGACGCTATCACGATATCGGCAACACTGAAACGGACAACATTAAATATTATAAATTAAATAGTAACAACGGTTTTTATGGAAATTTCGAGCCGAACCGTTCAAAATACATAAAACGGCGGGATCCGAAAATCCCGCCGTCCTGTCGATCGTTTCTTATTTCCGTTTATTTCGCATTACCGCTCTTATGTTTTCCTATCGCTGCCTTGATGAGATCGAGTCCGAACGCGAAGAACAGACATGCGACTATTCCGAGCACGAGCACGACGTTTATTATCGTCCAGAGGAAGGAGAACAGCGGAGAATAAGGATCCGCCGTGGCGGTTATCCCGCCTACGTCCGTCTGGAAATCATCGTCTTCGCCGGGCACATAATCTTTAGCCGTCACGTAAGTATCCACAAACGTGTAAAGAATATTCTTGGCGGACTGACGAGCCGCATAAGCCATGCCCGGATCGTTGAAATTGAACGATGCGGGACCGCTGTTGTTACCCTTGAGCCACAGATCGTTGCCTGCAAGTATGCCGCGTACATAATCCATATATCCGCCCTGGTACCAGTCGGTTATCATGGTACCGCGGAAGCCCCACTCGCCTCGAAGCACCTCGGTGGAAAGAGCGTAATTGGAGCCCGCCCACACAGCGCCTACGCGGTTGAAGCAACTCATTATCGCATTTCCCTTGCCTTCCTTTACGGCAAGTTCAAAAGGCTTGAGATAACATTCGCGAAGCGCCTGCTCGGTCAGCCATGTATTCTTGTCATTGGGGTTCTGTCCCGCTTCGCTCGCCGCGAAGTGCTTGATGTAGCAGTACAGGTTATTCGTCTTTGCTCCGTAAACAAGGTTAGCCGCGAGTTTTCCCGAAAGCACTCCGTCCTCGCTGTAATACTCGAAGTTGCGCGTGTTGTAATGCGAACGGTGCAGATTGACGCCGGGCGCGTACCAGCCTTTTATCGTTTCGTCGGAGTTTGCCGCTTCCATGCCCTGGGCGCGTCCCATGCTGAACAGAAGATCGGTATTCCAGCAGCAGCCCGTGAGCGCTTCGACGGGATATGCCGTCCAGTCGGCTTCCACGTCGGGGTTGGTGACGCCTTTGTTGAAGCCCGCAGGACCGTCGCGGTCAACGACATTGGGTTTGCCCACGCTTACAGCATAAGACGTTTTGAATCCGCCGTCGCCGATAAGACGTTTTATCTCGTCTTCCGTCAGCTGATCGAGCAGATCGTCCCACTTGGGATCGTCGTAATCGGCAAGTTCGTGGCACAGTTCGTCGTTATATATAAGCGCGGTACCGCTTTCACCCTTAAGATCGCTCTCTGAAGGGGCGGATCCGTCTTCTCTCGTCATCAGTTTGTAATCGGTCGCCGTCGAGCCCTGGGTGGGTTTTTCCTGATCGTCATAAGCGGGGTTTCTGTAATTTGCCGCACTATTGACCGCTGTCCCGTTATTCGGCCCACCCGTCTGAGTAGTCGGGAAGTTTGCGAAGTCGTTTGCCCTCGACATATAACTTATGTTGTTATACACATTGCTTCCGTCAATGGACACGCCCGCATACGCGTCGTCGCCCGTGAATCTGTTGATGATAACATCTCCGTTATCGACAGAGGGATCGAAGAAATAAATTATCTCGTCACCCGCTTCCCCGGGTACGGTGAACGTAACGGTGTTGTTTTCGCAAGCAGCCTGCTCATGAGCGTTACGCATCAGTTTTACCTGATAATCGCCTACGTCGAGCTCGTTGCCCGTCCAGTCGTTATTGTTCTTATCGTAAGCGTCGTAAGACGTCATGTCGTAGCCTTTGAAAGAAAGCGTCACGATCTGAGAGTTGGGATAATCTTCCGCGTCCGCGCCTGCGGGCACTTCGTAATCGGCGGGATAAAGCGTATCGGTCTTTACGAAATCGAGCAGATTTACGTGCGCTTTCTCTATCCCGCCCTCATAGTAAGGCGGAGTGAAGTAAAGCTGAACGACGTCTTTGCCGGGAGCGCTGCCCGTGTTCGTGACTTTGACCTGTATCCTGTATTCGGTATCGTCAAAGTCGGTTATGGTCGTATTTTCGGGGACTGATACGACTTCCCAGTCGAACGTCGTATACGAAAGCCCGTAACCGAACGGGTACTGCACGACTCCGTCGTAACCGCTGCCGTAATCGTTGCTGACGTCATCGAAATATCCTTCGACGTCCGCGGTTTCATACCACTTATATCCGAAATAAATGCCTTCCGCATAATGTATGTTGCTTCCGTTATATATGGCATTGGCGTACGTCGGATCGTTGGTCTGGTGATCGTAAGCATAAGTGTCCGCCGTCCTGCCCGAAGGGGTTATGTCGCCGCGGAGCAGTTTGGGTATCGCCCTCGCGCCCGACTGGCCTGGAAGCCCGACAAAAAGCGCCGCGTCTATGTCATAGTCTTCGAGGAACCCGCATTCCATTATGTTAGTGGTATTGAAAAGCACGATGACGGTCCCGAAATTCTGCGACACTTTTTCCATCATGATCCTTTCGTTCGCGCTGAGTTCGAGATACGTGCCGTTATTGTATCCGCCGACGTTAAGAAGTTCCCCGCCGCCGTTGTTCTCCCTCGCAAAACGGCTGAGCGTTACTATCGCTATGTCCGAATAACTCTTTGCCTGATTTATCAACGAATCGGTATAGAACGACGCGTCGGGATTTATGAGGCGGTTATCCGCGGAAGCGTTCAGGTCGGAGTCGTAACTGCCCTGATAATTTGCATAAGCCTGTAACAATGTCTCATTATACTCCATTCCCTCCGCTTCGAGAGCCTTGGGGAGCGACGTGCGCCGCTCCGCGGGGATCACCGTTCCGCCGCTGCCGCCGCCCGTAAGCATAAAGCCGAGATCGGTAGAGTTGCATCCGAACAGATTGACTCTCGCGTCCTTTGCGAGCGGAAGCGCGTTGTTTTCGTTACGAAGCAGGACCATACTGTCCGCCGCTATCTCCTGTACGAGCGCGTCACCGAGCACCGTTATGGATTCGGAGCTGCTGAGCACCGTCTTGTTGCTTTCGTTACCGCTGAAATAGGTATGGATTACTTTCGCGTTCATCGTGAAAACGATGTTTGCCGCGATCATGATGCAAAGAAGCAGGAAAGCCACTATGGGCAATACTATATGCTTGACTTTTACTTTACTTTTGCGTTTAGCCTGTTCCATGTTGCCTCCTTAATCCTTGAAGCGGACTTCCATCCTGTCCACGTTCGCCGCGCATGACAAACCGCGGCAGTTCGTATAATCGCTGGTTACCGTAAACGTAAATACGTTATCCCCCGGTTTAAGCGTTACGCTGCCGAACGTAACGTCTTTCCAGCTGACCCAAAGCAAAGGATCGCCGTTAGGATTATCAGTACTTCCGCCTTCGAGTATAACGTCGTCTCCGATGTTAACAGGCTGAGAAGCGACCTCGGAATTGGAATACGTGACGTCGAACAGTCTGTTGAACTGCATGTCCCCCATTACGATTGGGGTCCAGTTATTGTCCTGCTGGAGCAGTCCGCTCGACGCATGCAGGATTATATCCGCTTCACGCTCGACATCCGACCATATATGGAATGCAAACACCGCACCTGTCTTGACTTCGCCGAGATATGCGTTGCCTGACGCAGGTTCTTCCGGTTTGCTGATAGGTCCCGGGGTGAGCCCGGTAGTCGTTACGGAGTTTGCGCCGGTATTCTTTATAAGCTCAACGAAGTTTTTATCCGTATCCGTTACTTCCGCAGTGGTTTTTATATTTTCCGCCTCAACGATATAACCGTTGAATATTGTCAACGTGAATACTTCGGAATCGAGATTTTTATATCGCACACACATATTGGAATGCGTGCCATCCGACAAACTTACATCGTCGGGGTCGTACTCCGTTCCCGTATCCTTGTCCACGATCTTGTAATCGTCGACTTCGAAAGAATACTCGCTGCCGTACTTCGCCGTTACTGTGATACCGCTGAGGTCCACGGTCGAACCTGACGCATACGTTGTTCCCACGTTTCCGAAATCGACGGCGACCTCGCTGAGCGCCGTACTCACGACCGTTACGTCGAATGATACGGATGCCCCTCCGTAAGTAACCGTGACTTTATTGTCCCCTGCGGAAAATACCGCGGGTTCCACTTTACACGAAGATTCTTTACCTGCGACGAAAGTCTTTTTCGTTCCGTTTTCCAGCGTCGCGGTTATGACAAGCCTGTTAAGATTAACGGAATCCCCGACAAAGTATAAATCCTGTCCGCCGTCATACCTTACTTCGAGGCTTGTTGCGGTTACAGTCGCCCCGCCCGTGCCGCCGTTGCCACCATCGCCGTTATCTGTGTTTCCGCATGCGGTAAAAAACAATGCGGTGAGCATCAGAAGAGCAACGGTTGCAAATACGACTTTTTTTACTGACTTCATTTTTCTCTCCTTTATCCTTATTTCAAAATAATGCCGCAACCACGCAGACACGACATTAAGCTTGATAAATAAAGTATATGTTTTTATAAGTAAAAATCAACGGATATTTCCTAATTAAAGGCTTTCGTTTCCTAAATAATATAAATATATTTTTTTCTTACGCTTTTTTAAGTGTTTTTTCATCATGCCAGCATGTTGCGTTCGGCAGTTTTTCGGATTTCATCGCGCTCGGCTACGGTTCTAAGCGCCAAAAAAAATCAGCGGTACCCTCCGCGCTTTGCGGATGTCGCTGATTTTCTTTATTATCGAATTTTGCGGACTCAGTCCTTTTCTCTCTTTTCGGCTGAATTTTTCGCGTCCCCCGCCCGAAGCGAGCGCATTACGCGTTTTTTCGAATTTTCCTTCGCTTTCGTACGCGCGGGTCCGTCGGGAAGATGCACGTCCATCTGCGGGAAAGGGATCTCGATGTTCTCTTCGTCGAAACGGCGTTTCACCTCTTCGAGCAGATCGTACTTTACGTCCCAGTAGTCTTCTATGTTTGTCCAGACGCGCGTATAGATTATTACGGCGCTGTCCGCATGCTCGCCCACTCTTACGAACGGTGCGGGATCGCGCAGTATTTTTTCGTGAGTGTCTATTATCTCGCGTATCACGGTTTTTGCGCGCTCGAAATTTTCCGAATACGATATCGAAAAGCTGAGATCCAGTCTGCGCGTCTTGTTCTTGGAATAGTTGACTATCGCGCCGCTCGTCATCTCTCCGTTGGGTATCATCACCACCTGATTGTTGGGCGTTATCAGATAGGTATAGAACATCCTGATGTCGTCTACGGTGCCTTCCTCTCCGTCCGCCTCTATATAATCCCCCACTTTGAAGGGACGGGAAGCGAGTATTATCATTCCTCCCGCGAAGTTGGAGAGCGCGCCCTGCGCAGCCAGACCTATGGCGACGCCTATCGCGCCGATTATCGCTCCGATACCCGCGGTATCGATACCGACATATCCGAGGAAAACAACGAAAAGCACTATTTTGACGCCCTTCTTTATCACCTGATAAACGACGCTCGTTATCGTCTTGTCGCGCTCGTGCTTTATCATGCCTTTTCTTACCGCTTTGGCAATGATATTCACTATCCAGAAGCACACGAAAAGCACGACAAGCCCGATAAGCAGCCTGAGCCCGTGCGTGCTCAGCCAGTTTATTATCGTCGACCAGAACGAATCCCAACTCCACCCGCTCTCCGCGGTCTCTGCGGCTTCGGCGGTATTTTCCGCCGATTTAATAAATTCCGAAAACATTATCGCACTCCGAACGACCGTTTAAGCGGTCGTTATTTCCCGCCGCGCTACTGCGGACGTTACCGTAATGATAATACATTTTATCCGATTTGTCAATATGCCGCAAGCATACTTTTTTTGCCGCGCCGCGATTTCGAATTTTTGACCGACAAGCCTTACGAACGCGTAAACCGAGTAAAAAAACCGTTCCGGTTTTAAACAACCGAAACGGTTTTTAACCTAATTAACGATATTTATTTTACAAACGCACATTAACGTCGCATTCTTATTAAACTGTCAGTCGACGGAAGCTACAACCGTATAATGCGTATCGCTTCCGACAGTATTCGCGGTTACTACGTAACCTTCGTCGACATAAGTCGTTCCGCTACCCTCGGGATTCGCGGACGGATCGAAGTTGACAAACGTGCCGCCCTTTAAGGATATACTCGCCGTTCCGTCTTTGTATCCGGAATCTATGCAGTTTATAACGTATTTCGCATACTGAGGAACTTGCTTTTTGCAGATAGGAGCAAGATCGAAGAATCCGTCGTTGATAGTAAGCGTTCCTTTCTGTACCTGAAAAGCCGTAAGCGATCCGTAATAATTGCCGCCGTTGACGGTAACCGATCCGCCGTTAATGATATTCATACCGTAACTGTTGTTCTCTCCCGCTTCCGAAGTCAAGGTGCCGCCGTTGCCGTTGATAACGACGTCCGCTTCGTCTACCGTAAACATAAGTATCGTATTCGGATACGAAGTATCTGCGTCATACGCAACAGACATCGTTTTGCCGTTAAGATCTATCGTTACGTCACGGGTTATAACTATCGAAGGAGCAAGTCCGTCGCCGACGGTCGTGTCGCATACCGCGGTTATCGCAATATCGTCGGTAAGCTTTATGTCGGTTATCTCCGCATTTGCGAGAGCCTCTTTAAGCTCCGCTTCGTCCGATACTTTTGCCGTCGTCTTGTCGCCGCAAGCCGTAAACGCAAACGCACATATGCAAAGCGTTGCGACAAGAGCCAATGTCAGAATCAATGCCGATTTTCTTTTCATTTTTTCTATCTCCTTAAAAATATTTTTAACTTTGGTCGTCCCGTTTATTCGACGACTCGCTTAACAAAAAAGTAACGCGATACCATATTCGCGTTACTTGTAATAAGTATACTATATACCCCGTAATAAGTCAACCGAAAAAACCGTCGTAACGGTAAAATTTACTTAATTTTAACAAAAGGAAATTAATGTAAAATTATTTCCGAACGTTTCACGTATTTTCGTCGTCCGAACCCGTTTTCGCGGCGCGTTTCGTCGCACGCTTAACGGCAAAACCGTGCAGGCAATCACAAAGCTCGCTTTCGTCCGGCTTGCTTTTACGGTCGACGACAAACTTGCCATCGGCGTTCCTGCTTATGCGGGATATCGTGAAAACTATATTGTTGAGTATCATCAGCGATACGCCGAAAATAGTCGGCCACAAAAGCATCCAGTACCAGCCCGTGAACGTCAGCGCGCTGTCCTGGAAGAAATAAGGATACGCGACGCCGTAAAGCCCCTTTTCGAGCAGTCCTTCGGTACCGCCGCAAGCCGCGCTCATTATCATGCCGAAAAACAGATCGAAGAAATAAAACACCGTCGGCGGAAGTATTGCTATCGTGGAATAAATGCCGCGCGTCTTTCCGCGTTCTTCGAAGAGCAGAAAGCCGATAAAATACATGACGGGCGCGACGAAACGCGGCAGAACGACGGCGACGTTGCTCCAATATCCTGCGGTGAACATCCCGGGGAAAACGGAACCGTAAGACTCCGAATCCGTCAGGCAGTGATTCCCAACTCTGTCGAGGAAAAACGCGCCGAGCAAAAAGCAGAAAAGCATGCTGCACGCGGTGCAGAAACGAAGCAGAGCAAACTTTTTCGGGAAACGGTTTTCCCCCGCTTTCGCCGCGCTCATGTTTTCCGCAAGCGCGCCTGCCGTCGCGATTATGCTCATGACGAGCGCCCAGTTGAAAAAGTCGGTGAAGAAAAACGCTCTGAACGAAAAAGTTTCCCCGCCGATAAGCCCTATATTGCATAACAGCGCGATGAGCGCGACAGAAAGATACGCGCCGCGAAATGCGACCTGCGCCGCAATACCGTGTTTCATAAATAACTCCTTTTTGTGTCGTTTTACCGTAAATAATGCCGAACGATACGATTATATCATATATTATGTCGTTCGTCAATTGCAGATAACACGCGAATACAAGGAAATTGCAGCACGTTCACTGCACTATCGATTATGTCTTGTTTTAATAAAATTACACCTGCCGCGCTCCTTTATGAAAACCGCGAATAAACACGCGAACGCAAGCGGCTCTGAGAAACCGAACGGATAATTGACCGTAAAATATTTTTTCAGCGAGGCGAGCTTCGGCGGTGCGTAAAATAAAGGGACGGCAAATTCCGAAAATCACTTGACAACGACGTGATTCTATAATACAATATCGTTACATGTGATATGAGTTTGACAGAGTATCCATGCAAATAACTACGGACCACCCCCTTGCGGGTCAAGGCCATACGGACAGCCGGGTCCACTGCCGAATAAACACTTAATCGAGTGTTGCTTATTGTATTGAGTCGGGGCGACCCGATTCCGCGGACGCCGCTTCGGAAAGCAAAGCATTGCGTCACCGCCTGTAAAAACGATCCAATAAGAGTAGTAAAAGTAAGTATTTGCTATATAGACTCTGTGTCACGGGCTCTATCCGCGTCGTTCACCGCCTGCGTTTGCGGACGTGCGGACAAAGGGAATGTTTTTTATGCGCGGCGACCGAAACGGTCGTCGCGTTTGATTTTTACTCTTCCGCAGGCGACAGCGCGGAAAAAAGAAAAAACGGGGAAGGAGAAGTTTGCCGTGGACAAGCTCAAACTTTACGGATTCAACAATCTGACGAAAGCGCTCAGCTTTAACATTTACGACGTCTGTTACGCCAAGACCGCCCGCGAACAGCGCGATTATATCGCGTATATCGACGAGCAGTACAATTCCGAACGTCTGACCAATATCCTGACCACGCTCACCGACATGATAGGCGCGCGCGTTCTCAACATAGCGAAGCAGGACTACGACCCGCAGGGCGCGTCGGTCACGATACTCATTGCGGAAGGCTCCATGGTGCCGGCGGGCGAAACACAGCTCGCCCACCTTGACAAGAGCCACGTCACCGTTCACACTTACCCCGAATATCATCCCGAGACCTGTCTCGCCACTTTCCGCGTGGACATCGACGTCGCGACCTGCGGCGAGATAACTCCCCTTTCCACCCTCGATTATCTCATCGGCTCGTTCGATTCGGACATAATCACGATGGATTACCGCGTGCGCGGCTTCACCCGCGATCTTTCGGGCAAAAAGTGCTTTATGGACCACAAGGTCACGTCCATTCAGGACTATATCGATCCCGAAACGCTGCAACGCTATGACGCGGTGGACATAAACGTATACGGCGCAAACATATTCCATACGAAAATGATGGTCAAGGACATAAATCTTCAGAACTACCTGTTCAAGACCGACGTATACGAACTGCCGCCGAGAGTAAGGCTGGAAATAATGGACAATCTCCGCCGCGAAATGATAGAAATTTTCAGCGGCAAGAACGTCTACTGACGCAAAGCGCGAATACATGCCGCCTGTGCGGCGGAAAGCATGACCGATAAATGAAAAAACTCACACAGGAAAACGCACCCATATACGAAGCGCTCGTCGAGATGCAGAACATGCGGCTCGTTCCTTTCGACGTGCCCGGGCATAAGCGCGGCAGAGGCAATCCCGAGCTGACCGCTTTTCTCGGCGAAAAGTGTATGAACCTCGACGTCAACTCGATGAAATGCCTTGACAACCTCTGCCACCCCGTGTCCGTCATACGCGACGCAGAAAAACTCGCGGCGGAGGCATTCGGCGCGGCGCACGCGTTCCTTATGGTCGGAGGCACGACGAGCGCGGTGCAGTCCATGATCCTCACCGTCGCCGCGAAAGGCGACAAGATAATACTGCCGCGCAACGTACACCGCTCGGTCATGGGCGCGATGGTGCTCTGCGGGGCGATACCCGCCTACGTCGATCCCGACTGCGACGACGAACTGGGCATTGCGCTCGGCATGAGCCGCGAAGCGGTGGCGCGCGCGATACGCGACAACCCCGACGCAAAAGCGGTGCTCGTCAACAATCCGACGTATTACGGCATATGTTCGGACATTAAAGCCATTGTGGACATGGCGCACAAAGCGGGCATGATGTGCATAGCCGACGAGGCTCACGGCACGCATTTTTATTTCTGCGACGATCTGCCGTGCGGCGCCATGGAAGCGGGCGCGGACATGGCGGCGGTATCCATGCATAAGTCGGGCGGCAGCCTCACGCAGAGCAGCATATTGCTGATCGGCAATGCCGCGGAAGAAGGCTACGTCCGTCAGATAATCAATCTCACGCAAACGACGAGCGCGTCCTATCTCCTGCTGTCCTCTCTCGACATCTCGCGGCGCAATCTTGCGCTCCGAGGACAGGAGACCTTCGAAAAAGTCCGCGACCTCGCCGAGTACGCCCGTCACGAAGTCAACGGCATCGGCGACTATTACGCATACGGGCGGGAGCTGATAAACGGCGACAGCGTTTACGATTTCGACGTTACGAAGCTCGTCGTAAACACGCTTAAAACTGGTCTGGCGGGCATCGAGGTATATTCCCTGCTCCGCGACGAGTACGACATCCAGACCGAGTTCGGCGATCTCGGCAACATTCTCGCATACATATCCATAGGCGACAGAGTGCGCGACGTCGAGCGACTCATAGGCGCGCTTGCGGAAGTGCGCAGAAGGTTCGGCAAAGGCAGTGCGGCGGGGCTTATGAAACAGGTGTACATCGATCCTGTCGTGGAGATCTCCCCGCAGGACGCGTTCTATGCCGAGTGCGTTTCCCTGCCCATAGAACAGACGGCGGGACACATTTGCAGCGAATTCGTCATGTGCTATCCCCCGGGCATACCGATACTCGCGCCGGGAGAGCGCATAACGCCGCAGGTCCTCGATTACATACGATACGCAAAGGACAAAGGCTGTTCCATGACGGGTCCCGAAGATCCCGACATAAAGCGGCTGAACGTCATAAAAACCGTGCGCGGCACGCGTTAAGGAGGAAAGTATGGAGCTCTGGTTTTCCGAAAGACATACGCCCAACGTAAAGCTGTCCATACGCGTGGACAAACAGCTTTTCAGCGGCAACAGCGATTTTCAGCGGATCGACGTGTTCGATTCGCCCGAGTTCGGACGCTTCCTCGTGCTCGACGGATATATGATGCTCACCGAAAAGGACGAGTTCATTTATCACGAAATGATAACGCACGTCCCCATGGCGGTGCATCCGAACGTCAAAAACGTGCTCATCATCGGCGGCGGCGACGGCGGCGCGGTGCGCGAGCTCGTCAGATACGACGACATCGAGCGGATCGACCTCGTGGACATCGACCGTATGGTGACCGAAGTCTGCCTGCGTTACCTGCCTTTTACTGCGTGCGGACTTAACGACGAGCGCGTGCATACCTATTTCGAGGACGGACTGAAATTCATCCGCTCGAAAAAGAACGAATACGACCTCATAATCGTGGACTCGACCGACCCGTTCGGTCCGGGCGAAGGGCTTTTCACGCGCGAGTTTTACGGCAACTGTTTCGTGGCGCTCCGTGACGACGGGATCATGGTCAATCAGCACGAAAGCCCGTTCTACGCCGAGGACGCGCTCGCTTGTCAGCGCGCGCATAAGCGCATAGTGGAATCCTTCCCCATCAGCCGCGTTTATCAGGCGCATATACCGACATACCCTTCGGGGCACTGGCTGTTCGGGTTCGCGTCCAAGAAGTATCACCCGCTCAAAGACCTGAACGAAGCGCGGTGGAACGCGAGAAAACTCGCCTGCCGCTATTATACGACCACCCTGCACAAGGGCGCGTTCTATATTCCCGCATATGTGGAGGAGCTGCTCAGCAATGTCGAACATGCAGATTAACGCTTTTATCGGTTGCGATAACGATTATAAACGCGCGGGTACCGTGCTCTACGGCGCGCCTTTCGACGGAACGACGTCTTTCCGACCCGGTACGCGGTTCGGTCCCGACGCTCTCCGCCGCGAATCCTTCGGGCTGGAAACGTACAGCCCTTACCTTGACAAAGACCTTTCCGACGTGTGCGTATGCGACATCGGCGACATCGATATCTGTATCGGCGACGCCGCGACGGCGCTCGCGCAGGTGGAAGAGGCTGCGGAAAACATACTCGCGGACGGTAAACGCCCTTTCCTGCTCGGCGGAGAACACTCCGTCACGCTGGGCGCGGTGCGTGCCGTCGCGGCTAAGTATCCCGACCTGCACATCGTGCATTTCGACGCACACGCCGACCTGCGCGACGATTATCTCGGCGTCAGGCTGTCGCATGCGTGCGTTCTTCGCCGCTGTCACGACATACTCGGCGACGGGCGCATATTCCAGTTCGGCATACGCTCGGGCGATCGCAGCGAGTTCGAGTGGGGCGCAAAGCACGTCACTACGCACAGGTTCGGGTTCGACGGACTGAAAGAAACGCTCGACGCGCTCGCGGGCGTTCCCGTATACTTCACGCTCGACCTCGACGTGCTCGACCCGTCGGTATTCCCCGGCACGGGTACTCCCGAAGCGGGCGGAGTTACGTTCGACGAGCTGCGCCGCGCCGCTACGCTCGTATGTTCGCGCGCAAACGTGGTCGGGTGCGACGCGGTGGAGCTGAGCCCTCACTATGACATAAGCGGCGTTTCCACCGCCGTTGCGGGCAAGATCGTGCGCGAAATGCTTATCGCGCTCGGTCGGTAAACATTATTTGACAACAACCGTCTTTTCGGCAAAGATAACGGAGGGATAACATGGCAAGAGTACTCGTGATAGGGTGCGGCGGCGTGGCAAACGTCGCCATCAGGAAATGCTGTATGCGCAGCGACATATTCGGCGAGCTTTGTATCGCGAGCCGCACGCTTTCCAAGTGCGACGCGCTCAAAGCGGAGCTGGACGGCAAGACGAAAACCGTCGTCACCACAGCGAAAGTGGACGCGGACAGTTTCGACGAGCTTTGCGCGCTGATCCGCGCGTATAAGCCCGACCTCGTGATGAACATCGCCCTGCCCTATCAGGATCTGACGATAATGGACGCATGCCTCGCGTGCGGCGTAAACTATATGGACACCGCAAATTACGAACCGGAGGACACCGACGATCCCGAGTGGCGCAAAATCTATGACGCGCGCTGCAAGAAAGAAGGGTTTTCGGCATACTTCGATTACTCGTGGCAGTGGGCGTATGCGGACAAATTCAAAAAAGCGGGGCTTACCGCACTGCTCGGCTCGGGCTTCGACCCCGGCGTGACGCAGGTGTTCTGCGCATACGCTCAGAAACATCTTTTCGACGAGATCGACACCATCGATATCCTCGACTGCAACGGCGGCGATCACGGTTATCCGTTCGCGACCAATTTCAATCCCGAGATAAACCTGCGCGAAGTTTCCGCGCCAGGTTCGTACTGGGAGGACGGCAAATGGGTGGAAGTGCCCGCAATGAGCATAAAGCGCGAATACGACTTCGACGGCGTGGGCAAAAAGGATATGTATCTCCTCCACCACGAGGAGATAGAATCGCTCGCAAAGAACATAAAGGGCGTCAAACGCATACGCTTTTTTATGACGTTCGGGCAGAGTTACCTCACGCACATGAAGTGTCTGGAAAACGTCGGTATGCTGTCCACCGTTCCCGTGGAGTTCGAGGGACACAAGATAGTGCCCATACAGTTCCTTAAAGCTCTGCTGCCCGACCCCGCGTCGCTCGGACCGCGCACCGTCGGAAAGACGAATATCGGCTGCATTTTCACGGGCAGAAAGGACGGAAAAGCAAAAACGGCGTACATCTACAATATCTGCGATCATCAGGAATGTTACCGCGAAGTCAAGTCGCAGGCCATATCCTACACCACGGGCGTGCCCGCGATGATAGGCGCGGCAATGCTCGTCACGGGCAAGTGGAACAAGGCGGGCGTTTATACCGCCGAGGAGTTCGATCCCGATCCGTTCATGGCGGATCTGAACGCTTACGGTCTGCCCTGGAAAGTCGTCGACGACCCCGTGCTCGTGAAATGAACACGCCGTACTTCACGATAGACGAGGCCGCGCTCCTGCATAATCTGGAAGTGCTCCGCGGCGTAAAAGAGCGGACGGGCTGCCGCATACTGCTCGCGCAGAAAGCGTACTCCGCTTTTGCGACTTATCCCGTGATCTCGCGATACCTCGACGGCACGACGGCGAGCGGGCTGTACGAGGCGCGGCTGGGCAAAACGTATTTCGGCAGAGAAACGCACGTTTTCTCGCCCGCATACAAAGAGGACGAGTTCACAGAGCTGCTTTCTTACGCCGATCATTTCGTGTTCAACTCCCCCGCTCAGGTGAAAAAATACGCGCCGCGCGCGCGGGCGGCGGGCAAGTCGTGCGGTCTGCGCGTCAATCCCGAGTGTTCCACGCAGGACGGGCACGCGATATACGATCCGTGCGCTCCGCTGTCGCGGCTGGGCACGACGCTTGCGAATTTCGACGAGAGCATACTCCCGCTTCTCGACGGATTGCATTTTCATACGCTGTGCGAGCAGGACTCGGACGCGCTTGAAGTAACGGTCGACGCGTTTCTGGATAAATTCGGCAAATACGCCCGCGGCATGAAATGGATAAACTTCGGCGGCGGGCATCACATAACGCGCGACGGCTATGACATACCGCGCTTGGAGCGCGTGATAAACCGCGTGCGCTCGGTCAGCGGCGCGGACGTATACCTCGAGCCCGGCGAAGCCGTCGTGCTGAACGCAGGCACGCTCACGGCGTCCGTGCTGGAGATCGTGCATAACGGCGGGGATATTGCGATACTCGACACGTCCGCCGCCTGCCACATGCCCGACGTGCTGGAAATGCCCTACCGTCCCCCGCTCCTCGGCGCGGGACTGCCGGGCGAAAAACCGTATACTTACCGACTGGCGGGCTGTACATGTCTTGCGGGCGACGTTATCGGGGATTATTCCTTCGACCGCCCGCTGAAAGTCGGCGACGAGCTGGTATTCGGGGACATGGCGCTGTATACCATGGTAAAGACCAACACTTTCAACGGCATGCCGCTCCCCTCCATCGTATTCCGCCGCGCCGACGGTTCTTTGCAGACCTTGCGCGAATTCGGCTTCGAGGACTTTATCTCGCGGCTTTGATTTTTCTTGAGTTTTTCAGAATAGTTTATA
>ERZ1106952.76-NODE-76-length-75462-cov-6.639529_pt1 | contig 75462 bp, 69 predicted proteins | sample MGYA00403677_ERZ1106952 | MGnify/ENA primary metagenome ERZ1106952 (study PRJEB35170, sample SAMEA104062415) | human gut metagenome | biome: human gut; feature: human-associated habitat; material: faeces | place: Denmark | collected 2012-05-14 ... | reverse complement strand
AGCGGCAGCAGACACAACTGCACAGCCGCAAAACCGAAATAGAATTATGAGAAAGGACTCGTATATGGGAAAAATTATCAGCATTGACGAAATCAACCGTGCCGTGATGGAGGGGAAAGACGATTTGGTCTTTGAGCTTTGCAAGGTCTTTGACCATGAGAGCTACTTTGATCCGGTCTTTGACCCGCCGGAGTCCTTTTTGCAGGAGTGCGAGGCCTATTGGAACAGGCGAAGCCCCTTCTGCAAAACCGTGGAGCGCAAGATTGGAAACACATGGTATACCATTGAAACCGTCTGTGACGGAACTGAGCCGCTTACCGCCAAGGTAAAACGGCTCATTTTTTCTGACCGGGAGGTGGCTTGTTAATGACAGCGACACAAAACTATGGTAATATAATTCTAAGCACACCGATTCTGTCGGCTGACCCGAACGTGAAGGAGGACGTTATGACGGATCAGCAAAAAATTACGATACTCTACTGCCGCCTCAGCAACGAGGATTCGCAGGATGGTGAGTCGAATTCGATACAGAATCAACGCGAGCTTTTAACCAGATACGCACGAGATCATGGCTACACGAACCTGAAAGTGCTGGTGGATGACGGTTATACCGGTACGAACTTCCAGCGCCCTGGCGTACAGGAGGGCTTTGAACTGGTAAAGCAGGGATTGGTAGGCTGCTGGCTTTGCAAAGACCTATCTCGCTTCAAAGACCTCAGCTGCTTTGGTCGTGACTATCTGACCGTAGGCCAGTACACCGACATCATCTTCCCCAGCTACGATGTGCGCTTCATTGCCATCAACGACGGCGTGGACAGTCAGCGTGGGGACGGTGAGGGCTTTGCCGCAATTCGCAACTTATTTAACGAGTGGTATCCAAGAGATACCTCCAAGAAAGTCCGTACCAGCCTGCTTCAGCGCGGCACCAGCGGCAAGCATCTAGGCAAACCGCCTTATGGCTACCGCTGTGACCCAAATGACAAGGACAAATGGATTCTGGATGAGGATGCCGCCCCGATTGTCAAGCGCATCTTTGACCTCTGCATTGACGGCAAAGGCCCGGAGCAGATTTCGCGGATTCTTGAAAGGGATCAGGTTCTCACGACCAAGGCGCTGTATGCCAGCCGTAAGGGAAAGCCGCTGCCCAAGAACCCGTATGGCTGGAGCGATCAATCCATCGTCGGGATTCTGGAACGGCAGGAATACACCGGATGCACCTGCAATTTCAAGACCTACTCCAAGTCCTACAAGCTGAAAAAGCGGATTCCAAACGAGGCGGAGAATATGTTCATCGTGCCAGACACGCAGGAGGCTATCGTTTCTCAGGCGCAATGGGATAGAGTACAGGAGCTGCGCAAAAACAAACGCCGTCCCGTGAAAGCGGAACGGCAGGGATTATTCGCAGGACTGGTCTACTGTGCAGACTGCGGCAGCAAGCTTCATTTCGCCACCTGCAAGGGCTTTGAGGGCAAGCAGGATCATTATCGCTGCTCCAAGTACAAGAGCGGACGGGGCGAATGCAGCGCACATTATATCCGGGAAGATGTACTGCGGGAACTGGTACTGGAACGGATTCAGGCGGTCAATGCGTATATCCGCAGCGATGTGGAGGGCTTTCAGGAGGAGTGGCTGCATTACCGCCGCGCCGATCAGGAAAGAGACATCCGGGAAGATCAGAAGCGCGTGGAGCAGGCAAAAAAGCGCCTTGCCACCCTCGATGTGGTCATATCCCGGCTCTATGAGGACTATGCTCTCGGTGAAATCAGCAAGGAAAAGTACAAGAAGATGACTGCTGATTATGAAGCGGAGCAGGAACGGTTAAAGCTCGAAATTGAAACGACAGAAGAATGGGTCGCGCAGCGGCAGGCAATGGGCGACGATCTGGACACTTTCATTGCGCTGACGAAAAAGTATGTGGATGTCACGGAGCTGACGCAGACGATTGTCAACGAGTATATCAAGAAGATCATCATCCACGCACCGGACAAGTCTGGCGGCAAACGCCGACAGAAGGTGGAGATTTTCTTCAACTTCGTGGACGATGTGGAGATCCCCGTGCTGGCAGAACCCATGATTACAGAATCTACCCTTGCACGCAGAAAAACGGCGTGACCTTTACGGTCACACCGTCCTCTGCCCCAACCGCAAGACTTATAGTTCCTTACGACTGTTAAGCCTTGAGTTTACTGGACTTTTTTGGCGGAGAGGATGGGATTCGAACCCATGTGCGATTGCTCGCAAACTGATTTCGAGTCAGCCCCGTTATGACCACTTCGATACCTCTCCGTATTCGTAAGTGCTTTTAACAAGCTATATTAAAATACCATATCGCGCAGAAAAAATCAAGCGATTTTTATGTTTAAGTTTTATTTATCGCAATATATGATCAAAAAGGATGGTAAAAAAACGCCATTATATATAAGATAAAGAGCGGGATCAAAGCCGCTCTTTATCTTTTTTATGACCTGCAATTATTTTATGTGCCAGATGTAATCGGCATATTCGCGGATCGCACGGTCGGAAGAGAACTTACCCGCATTTGCAAGGTTCATTATGCTCTTGGTGTAAAATTCGTCCGTACCGTAATCGGCGTTAGCTATCTGTTTGACCCTCACGTAATCCTTGAAATCGTAAAGGCTCATGTAATTGTCTTCGCCGCGAAGCTTATCGAAGATGGAACGGAGCATGCCCGTGCCGTTATCGTTGAAAGTTCCGTTGATGAGCGTATCCATTATGCGATGGATGACGGGGTCGTTATCGTAATACTCCCAAGGATGATAACCGGGGCGTTTTTCGTGCGCTTCTTCCACGCTAGCGCCGAAGATATAGTTGTTTTCCGCACCGGCTTCCTGCACTATCTCGATGTTGGCGCCGTCCATGGTCCCGAGAGTAACCGTACCGTTGAGCATGAATTTCATGTTGCCGGTACCCGACGCTTCCATGCCCGCGAGCGATATCTGCTCGGAAATATCCGCCGCGCTGACGATGTACTCCGCATATGACACGTTGTAATTGGTAACGAATACCACTTTCATTTTGTCGTGCATGTCGGGATCGCGGTTTACCATATCGGCAATGCAGTTGATAAACTTCATTATCGCCTTGGCGTGATAGTAGCCTGGTGCCGCTTTCGCGCCGAAAATAAACGCGGTGGGTTTGAAGTCGGGCAGTCTTCCCTCCTTTATCTCGTAATAGAAATAAATTATGGAAAGCGCATTGAGCAGCTGGCGCTTATACTCGTGCATACGTTTTACCTGTATGTCGAAGCAGAAATCGGGATTGAGCTCGACGCCTTCGTGCTTTTTGATGTATTCTGCAAGGCGTTTCTTATTCTCATATTTGACTTCTTTGAACTGCTTTATGAATTCGGGATCGCGGGCGTATTTTTCCAGACCTTTAAGCTCTTTAAGGTCGAGCACGTACCCTTTCCCTATCTTGCTTTCGATGAGATTGCAAAGGTTTTCGTCGCAAAGGCAGAGCCAGCGGCGGGGCGTGATACCGTTGGTTATGCTGCGGAACCTGTCGGGATACATTGCGTACCAGTTTTTGAACACGTCGCGTTTGAGTATTTCGGTATGGACAGCCGCGACGCCGTTGGTCATATGCGAAACGTATATCGCAAGGCGCGCCATGTGTATCCTGCCGTTATCGAGTATATTGTAATTCCAGGTATCTGGAACGCGCATTGCGCTGAGCTCGAAATTCAGTTTGCTCTGTATCTCTTCTATGACGGCATAAACTTCGGGAAGTATGCGTTTGAAAAGATCTATGTCCCACTTTTCGAGCGCCTCGCCCATGATGGTGTGGTTGGTAAACGCAAACGTTTCGTGCGCGATCGCGAACGCTTCCTCGAAAGCAAGCCCTTCATGTTCGAGATTGAGGATAAGCTCGGGGATCGCCACGACGGGGTGAGTATCGTTAAGCTGCACCGCGCAGAGTTTTCCGAAGTCCTTGAAATCGTTCCCGTGCTTCTTCTTGTAATTTTTTATTATATCTTTTATCGAAGCGCTGACGAAGAAATACTGCTGACGAAGGCGAAGGGTCTTTCCCTCGATGCGCTCGTCATTCGGATAAAGCACATACGAAATTATCTCCGCCGTGTTCTTTTCCGCGAGCGCGTTCGCGTAATGCATATTGTTGAATTCGATATAATCGAGTTTGTTGATGGGTTCGCTTTGCCAGAGCCTGAGCGTGTTGACGGTCTTTCCGCCATAGCCTATCACGGGGAAATCGTAAGGCACCGCCTTAACTTTCATGTCGGCAAAGGAAATTATCTGCGTTTCGTCGTCGTGACGGATCGACCAAGGATCGCCGCAGGTAGTCCAGTCGTCCACGCGCTCCACCTGGAACCCGTTTACGAAAAGCTGCTTGAAAAGACCGTATTTATAACGTATGCCGTAGCCGTTGAGCGGAAGCCCCTCGGTCGCCGCCGATTCGAGGTAGCATGCGGCAAGACGTCCGAGACCGCCGTTACCGAGCGCGGAATCGGGTATCTCTTCGAACGAACGGATGTCTACTCCGCGCTCCTTGAGCAGCTTGTCTATTTCCTTGAGCTCGCCGAGGTTGAGCAGATTTGCGAATATGGATCTGCCTACGAGATATTCTGCGCTGAGATAATAAGCGCGTTTCTTTTTATACTGATTTTCGTCCGTCTTTAACCAAAGCGGGTTTATGTCTCTCATGACCGCTTTGGAAAGCGCGTTATACAACTGCGTTGTCGTGGCTTTTTCTATCGTAGTCGCGTAGTCGTACGATAAAATATCTTCCATTTTATCGATAATCTTGTTTGACACCTTTCTCCTCTCCTTAATGCTGTTCGTTTATGCCATATCTGCCGTAACGCACGGTCAGATCTTTTATCTTTTGTTGCAGTCCGCATTCCGCATAGTGCGGGCTTATGCGATAGCTCCAGTTGAGCACGGAAAGTACGCTCGGCATGTTGATGCGTCCTTCCTCGCCCGTTTTCATCCAGTCCTGCATTGGTATTATAGCACATTCGGCGACGGATGCATAACATAATTCTATTACGGAATCACACATTTCTTCATCGCTTCCGCCGCACTGCGGCAAGTTCATCCGTTCGAGCTCACGCGCAAGCGCATCCGCAAAGCGCTGACGGCCTTCGCCGAGTTTACGTATGAAACCGAGCAACGTGTCGTTGTCGTGAGTGCCCGTATATACCACGCAGTTTTCATCCTTGTAGTTATGCGGCAGATAATCGTTGTCGTCGCCCGAATCGAAAGCGAATTGCAATATTTTCATTCCGGGATAACCGAGCTCCGCGAACATCGCGCGTGCCGAGTCATCGAGGATCCCGAGGTCTTCAGCTATGACGTGCATTTCGCCTATGGCGTTTTCAGCGGCTCTGAACATAGCCCTGCCCGCGGCAGGCTGCCATGTCCCGTTTACCGCCGTTTTCTCTCCGAACGGTGTTTCGTAATACCTGTCAAAACCGCGGAAATGATCTATCCTCACAACGTCGTATAGCTCGAAACACTTTTTAAGTCGCTCTATCCACCAGTCAAAACCGCTGCGTTCCATGTAATCCCAGTCGTAAACGGGATTGCCCCAAAGCTGCCCCGTATCGCAGAACGCGTCGGGCGGACACCCCGCGACAGCCGTCGGTCTGAGGTCCGCATCCAGCTTTACCATTTCGGGATGAGTCCAACATTCCACGCTGTCATACGCAAGATATATGGGCATGTCGCCTATCAGCTTTATTCCGTGAGCCGCGGCGCGAGCTTTCAGAGCCGACCATTGTTTGCCGAATACGTACTGCGCCCATTGCCAGAATAAAATATCGTCCGAATGCGCTTCGGAAAAATCTTTCAGCGTCGACGCATCCCTGAGCCTGTATTCGTCGGGCCACTCGTTCCACGCCGCTCCGCCGAAGCTGTCCTTTATCGTCCGAAAAAGCGCATAGTCGGCATATTCGCCGCGCTTTACATATCCGCGAAATCCGCTGTCGTTCTTGTCGAAGCGCGCAAACGCTTTGCGCAATACGTCATAACGGGTATTGTAAAGGTTTTCGTAATCTATCCTGCTGTCTGGTTCGGTCACGCAGGAAGCAAGCTCGTCTTGCGTCAGCAATCCTTCGCCGTAAAGCAGATCGAGGTCAATGAAATACTCGTTCCCTGCCGAAGCACAACAAGACTGATAGGGCGAATCGCCGTATCCCGTCGGCACGAGCGGAAGCACCTGCCAGTAGCTCTGACCCGATTCTCCGAGAAAATCGATAAAATCGTATGCGCTTTTACCCAGTTGTCCTATCCCATACCTGCAAGGCAAAGTGGCTATATGCAATAATATTCCGGAATGTCTGCTCACTTGATTATATCCCTGTAATGACCCTTTTTGCGTTGTAATTTTAACACATTTGACGAATCATGTCAAATAAATACCGCAAGCCCGAAAAGTTCTTTGCAAAACGGGCGGAAAGCCTTCCGACTTTCCGCCCGCGCATACCGAAACGATCAAAAACGGCTCCGATATAATATATTAGGCTATCTCCGTGCGCGTTACTCCCGCGGCTATCATTTTTACGGATAATTTAAGCAATATTTCCATACCGACAGCCATAAGCACTGCCGCCACTACCCAGGCAAACAGCGTGGGCGTTTCATAAAGAAAATTGCTCTTTGCGTAATATATCTGAAGTCCTATGCCGTTGAGCGTATAGGCTAAAGTTTCCGCCGTTATCACCGCTTTCAGGTTCATTCCGAATGTAGCGGAGATATTGCTGAGCAGCTGCGGCAGCACGCTCGGCAGATAAAGATTGACGAACCTGTACGGGAATGACGCGCCCGCCTCGTCCATGATCTCTTCGAGCCCTTTCGGCAACGTTCTCACGGCAGTTTTCGACTGCTCGAAAATAACCGGGAAGATAAGGATCATGCCGATAAGCGAAGGAATGACGTTCGACCCCACCCACACTCCGAGCATAAGCGTTATAGCCGCTACGGGAACGGTGCGCATTACGGAATTGAAAGGACGGAACACCGCTTCTACCGCGCGGTATTTCCCTGCCGCTATTCCGAAAAACACACCGAGTACGAATGCTATCACAAATCCCGCGACGCTGCGTATCAGCGTACCGAGCAGAGAAAGCCAGAATGTCCCGCCCCCGAGAAGACGCACGAAAGCCGCGCATACCGACGTGAACGTAGGCAGCACGACTTCGATACCTATCGCTCTTGCCGCGATTTCCCATATCCCGAGGAACACGAGGATCGCGGCAAGCGTTATAAGCGTATATCGGTTTCTGTATATTACCGCTTTCATTGGTTAAGCAAAGAGTCCGTCGTCGCAGGGCGCTCCGATATTGGCAAGCAACGTCTGAACATCGGACTTTGAGCCTTCCGAATTTTTATAAGCGACGTTCATTTTATCGTAAGCCTTTTTTATGACGGCGGCTTTGAGCGAAAATCCTTCTATGCTCTCCGCTTTGACGGAGACTTCGTCGATGTTGCCGTTGAACGCTTCGACGCTCGATTTTACGCGCGCATCCACGGCGCTCACCGCTTCGGGATCGTTTTCGAGTACGTCGGCACGTACGAACAGTCCCGCCATAGGGAAATCTTTACCCGTAACTTCTTTATATATATCAGACACGGAAGCAAGGACTGTAACCGCGTCCTCCCCTTTGCTCGACTGTACTCCCGTTATCGCGGGCTGTGCGAATATAGCCGTCGTTGCGTCTCCTTTTACGTAAGACTGCTGGATCACGGTCGCATCGGCACCGTTGAGCGTCACGTCCGCTCCCGCTTCGCCGAAAAGGTACTGCACGGTTTTTCCAGGTATCGCGGCAAGTCCTATCGTAGACATGGTCTTTCCGTCGAACTGCGACAGAAACTCGTCTGCGTCCGCACACTGCTCACGCGTTTTGTAGCCGTCATCGTTGGTCGTGAAGTAAATGACGCCCCAGCTCGTGACGTTGAGCAGCTTGTAGTCGTAAGGCATTTTTCCGCTTGCGTAACCCGCATGAACGCTGGCGCCTACATTGATGGGCGCTACGATGAAATCCGCCTCTCCCGACACCATTTTCGCATTCACGTCGGTTTCGGCTATAACGCCGTAATTAAGCTCGGCGTCTCCCGCGTTTTCGCCCCACATATCCGCGAGCGCAAGTACGGGCGCACCGTCGGGCGCAAACACGTCGTATTTTCCGGCAGGCTCGTTTCCGCCGCATGCGGTAAACGCAAAAGCGGATATGCCGAGCACTGCCACTACAGTTAACAAAATCGTTATGATCTTTTTCATATCTCTTCTCCGTTGACAATTTTCGTATATTATATTATAATATCCGTAAAAATAATGTTGTTTTTACAACATTTTATAAAAAATTAAAGGAGTTTGGGCAAATGGATGCCAAAATAGTCGAAGCCGTAAGTAAAAGTCCGCTCATGCGGAACATAAGCGACGTCGGCAAGCTGCTCGGCTGTTTCGGAGCGCGCGCCGCGAAATACGCAAAAGACGAACAGATCGTGGGTTACGGTGACAAAGCCGTGATCGTCATTGTTGCGGAAGGCAGTGCTACCGTCGTAAGCGAAGATTACGCGGGCAACCGCAATGTGATAAACAAGCTCGGTGACGGCGGAGTCTACGGCGTGGCGTTCGTTTACTCGGGGCATGAAGTGTCGACGCGGCTCGTTGCCGCGGAAGAATGTACCGCGGTGATACTCGATGAGCGCAGACTGCACGAACCGTGCGCAATGCCGTGCCGCGACCATACAACGTTCCTATACAACGCCGTAAAAGTAGTTAGCAATGCGAGCGTATCCTTCCTCGAACGGGCGGAAATACTGTCGCGGCGCACGATACGCGAAAGAGTTATGGCATACCTCAGCCTTATGGCGAGAAAAAACGGCGACGAATTTAGTATACCCTTTTCACGCCAGGAACTTGCGGATTATCTGTCCGTGGACCGCAGCGCGCTTTCTGCGGAGCTCGGACGCATGGCAAAAGACGGCGTTATCGCTTATAAAATGAATCGGTTCAGACTCACTCTGCCGCGGTAAAAAATTCCAGAACGCACGTTCCGTTTCTGCCGACACAGCCAACGGTCCGCAAAGGGCACTCCCCTTGCGGACCGTTTATCGTTTCTTTATCGCGCAGAGCGTTTAATATTTTTCCCTGGGCGTGTATTCGGTATGCAGCACTTCATGCGCTTTGTGGCTGTTGGGCTGACCGAAATATTCGCTGTACAACATTTTGATCGTCGGGCTATCGTGCGATGCGCGGTACTCGAGTTTTTTATCGTAATTATAAAGCGCTTTTGCGCGCAGAGATTTGAGATCCGTCCAGTTGCGCACGCTGTCGGGCACGTTGGGCTGACCGCCGCCGTTTATGCAGCCGCCGGGGCAAGCCATGATCTCCACGAACGTATAATTCTTTTTGCCCGCTTTTACGTCTTCCATAATGGTTCTGGCATTTGCGAGCCCGCTCGCCACCGCTACTTTTACGGTGATACCCGCGACCTTATACTTCGCTTCCTTTATGGGATTGGTTCCGCGCACTTCCTTGAAATCGATCACCTCGAATTTGCCGTCGAGCATATGCGCCGCGGTGCGGAGCGCAGCCTCCATAACGCCGCCCGTAGCACCGAATATGGCGCCGCCGCCCGTCGCTATGCGGAACGGGTCGTCATACGCTTCGTCGTCAAGATCCGCGAATCTTATGCCCGCCGTTCTTATCATACGGGCAAGCTCACGCGTGGTGAGAGCGACGTCCACGTCCTTGTGGAGCTCGGGACGTCCGACCTCGAATTTTTTCGCCGTGCAAGGAATGACGCTGACTACGAAAAGATTTTCGGGATCGATACCGTTCTTCTCGCAATAATAAGTTTTGAGCAGTGCGCCGAACATCTGCTGAGGCGACTTACACGTCGACACATTCGGCAGCATTTCGGGATAGTTGTGCTCGATGTACTTTATCCAGCCGGGGCAGCACGACGTGAACATGGGCAGCGGCTTATTGTTTTTGACTCTGTCAACAAGCTCGCTCGCCTCTTCGAGTATCGTAAGATCGGCGGTAACGTCCATGTTGAACACCTCGACGTTGCCGAGACGTCTTATCGCCGCAACCATTTTGCCTTCCACGTTCGATCCTATCGGGAAGCCGAATTCCTCGCCGAGAGTTGCTCTTATCGACGGAGCGGTGAAGAACACGACTTTTTTATCAGGATCGGAAATTGCCTTCCAGACTTCGTCCACATTGCTCTTCTCCGTCAGCGCTCCGACGGGGCATGCGACAATACACTGACCGCAGCCGACGCAGTTGGTCTCTATCGTGGGACGCTCGAATGCGCCGCCGATATGAACGGCAAAACCTCTTCCGATAGGACCTATCGCTTCCACGCCCTGCAGATTTTTGCACGCCGCCACGCAGCGACGGCAGTTTATGCACTTGTCGTTATCCCTTATGAGGAAGGGCGACGACGTGTCGAGAGGCGTGTCGGGCATATCCGACGCAAACCTGTCGGCGTCCGCTTCGTATTCGGTGGACAAACGCTGCAATTCGCAGGTATTGTTCCTTGAGCACGTCAGGCACTTTTTCTTGTGCGCGGAAAGCAGGAGTTCGAGGGTCATTTTCCTCGACTGTCTGCATTTAGGCGTGTTGGTCTGCACTTCCATTCCCTCGGTCACGGGATAAACGCATGCGGCAACGAGTCCGCGCGCGCCCGTAGCCTCTACGACGCACATGCGGCAGGAGCCCGCGCAGTTCACGCCGTTGAGGAAGCAGAGGGTGGGTATTTCTATATTTGCGGCTTTTGCCGCCTCGAGCACGGTGCTGCCTTCGGGCACCGATACGCTTTTTCCGTTTATTTTGAGATTTACCATAATTCCCTCCCTCACTTCTTGATGATCGCGCCGAAGTTGCACTTGCTTATGCATACGCCGCATCTTATGCACTTCGCTGTATCGATGGCATGAGGCTGTTTAAGCTCGCCTTCGATGGCGCCGACGGGACAGTTTCTCTTGCAAAGAGTACAGCCGCGGCATTTGTCGGGAACTATGTAATACGACAGAAGCGCTTTGCATACGCCCGCGGGACATTTTTTGTCCACGATGTGCGCTCTGTATTCGTCTTCGAAATATCTCAGCGTGGAAAGTACGGGATTGGGCGCGGACTGACCGAGCGCGCAGAGCGACGACGATTTCATGTGGTCTGCAAGCTCTTTTATCTTATCGAGGTCTTCCATCTCGCCCTGACCCTTTGTTATCTTGGTCAGCAGCTCGAGAAGGCGTTTCGTGCCTATACGGCAGGGATTGCACTTTCCGCATGACTCGTCGGCGGTGAATTCGAGATAGAATTTGGAGATATCCACCATGCATGTGTCTTCGTCGAGGATTATCATGCCGCCGCTGCCCATCATCGAGCCTATCTTTTTAAGGTTCTCGTAATCAATGGGTACGTCGAGACAGCTTGCGGGGATGCATCCGCCCGAAGGTCCGCCCGTTTGCGCCGCTTTGAACTTTTTGCCCTTGGGGATCCCGCCGCCGATCTCTTCCACGATCGTGCGGAGCGTCGTTCCCATAGGCACTTCCACAAGTCCGACGTTGGTTATTTTTCCGCCGAGCGCGAACACTTTCGTGCCCTTGGAGTGTTCCGTTCCTATCGAAGAGAACCACTTCGCGCCCTTCATTATGATGGGGTTGACGTTAGCCCACGTTTCCACGTTATTGAGGATGGTCGGCTTTCCGAAAAGTCCTTTGACTGCGGGGAAAGGAGGTCTGGGACGCGGTTCGCCGCGGTGACCTTCGATGCTCGTCATGAGCGCGGTCTCTTCGCCGCAGACGAAAGCGCCCGCTCCGAGACGTATCTCTATGTCGAAGTTGAAACCTGTGCCGAAGATGTTTTTGCCGAGCAGACCGTACTCTCTCGCCTGCTTTATGGCGATCTCGAGACGGTGAACGGCTATGGGATACTCGGCACGGACATAAATATAACCCTGTTCGGAACCTATCGTATAGCCTGCGATCGCCATGGCTTCGAGGACGCTGTGCGGATCGCCTTCGAGAATGGATCTGTCCATGAACGCGCCGGGGTCGCCCTCGTCTGCGTTACAGCAGACATACTTTTCCTTTCCGGGAGAGGCTTTTGCGAACGCCCATTTCCTGCCCGTCGGGAAACCCGCTCCGCCGCGGCCGCAAAGTCCGCTGGCAAGCATTTCTTCGATGACCTGATCGGGAGTCATGGTAGTGAGCACTTTCGCAAGCGCCTGATAGTCGCCCGCGCCGATAGCTTCGTCGATGTTTTCCGCCGCGATAACGCCGCAGTTACGAAGCGCGATACGCATTTGTTTTTTATAGAACGCGGTCTCCGCAAACGGAAGTATGCTGCCGTCGGGCATGAGCGTTCCGCTGTAAAGATATTCCTTTATAACGTCGCCGCCGGGTATGAGATGCTTTTCCGCGACCACTTTCGCATGCGCGGGGGTCATCTGCGAATAGAATGCGCCTTCGGGATAAACTATCATTATGGGTCCGAGCGCACAAAGTCCGAAACAACCCGTTTTTACTATCAGTACGTCTTTTATACCGAGTTTGGCAAGCGTGGTTTCAAGGACCTCGATTATTTCTTTCGAGCGGGAAGACGTGCAACCAGTACCGCCGCAGACAAGCACCTGCTTTCTGTAACCCGTGGTCTTTTCGAGCTTTGCACCCTGCTCGCCTATAAGACGCCTTACTTTGATAAGGTCTTCGTATTTCGCCTTATGTTCGTTCAATTCCGCGATGGTCATTTGCGTCCCTCCCTGTAAGGCTGTAAAATATCGTCGAGCATATCGACGGTAAGTTTACCGTATACGTCGTCGTCTATCATCATAACGGGTGCAAGTCCGCACGCTCCCACGCAACGGCAGGAATCGAGCGAGAACATCCCGTCCACGGTACATTCGCCGCACTTTACGCCGAGCTTCTTTTCGAGTGCCGCGAGTATCTTATCCGCACCCTTGACGTAACATGCCGTGCCGAGGCAAAGACTGATCCTGTGCTTGCCTTTGGGCGTAAGCGAAAACTGTGTATAGAACGTAGCGACGCCGTACACTTCGGACAGAGAAACGCCGAGACCTTCGGCGATCATTTTCTGTACTTCTATAGGAAGATAACCGTATATGGCCTGAGCTTCCTGAAGGACGGGCATCAGACAACCGGGCGTGGATCTGCGGCTCTCGATTACTTCTTTGAGCTTGGCTTCCTGCTCCGGTGTCCCCTGAAACACAGAGTTGTTTCCCTTCATCATGACCTCCATAGATTTAATTCATCATCGCGTTTAATTATATCAAACGAACCGACAAATGTAAACACCTTTTGCCACTAAGTTTTACAATCTTTCAATAAATACATTGCTATATTTTAGTTTTTTACCCCATTTCGGTAAAATTTGTAATAAATCGTACAAAATGTCGAAACAGCAAAGCGTGCATGCCTGAAAATTGCGCGCTTCACATAAAGAAAAACACGGACGAGCCATGCAAAGTTCGTTCGCGTTTTTATATGTCTTTATTAAAATATATGTGCGGGCGGCGCTCTTCCGCAGTGACCCTGCGCCATGCCGTCCGAGCAGAAATATATTTACCGCTCGGAAACCTTATCGCCGCGAGTGCGTCATAACGCTCTTGTGATTTTTTCGAGGATTGATCTGTCCGCGGGGCAAAACTCATGCTCGGGTATTTCTTCGGGTGTTATCCATTTTATGTCGCTATGTTCGAGCTTCTGCGGCTTGCCGCTTTTTATGCTCGCGTTGAATATCGTCAGATGCACGGTTATATCGGGATATGTGTGCGTAACTTCGGCAAATATTTCTCCGACATTCACGGTTATACCGAGTTCTTCTCTGCATTCCCGCACCAGCGCCTGCTGCCTGCTCTCGCCCGCTTCAACTTTTCCGCCGACAAACTCCCAAAGCAGTCCGCGCGCTTTATGCGGCGGGCGACGGCATATCATAAACTTATTCTTATCCCATATAAGGGCTGCCACCACTTCGGTCATATCAGGCTCCTTTTGAAAATTTTCATAAGTTATATTAAAAATATCGCCTTTCAAATTTCTTCAATTCCGATAAATTTATAAATTCCGCTCAACTCGCTTAAAAAATATTATATGTTTGCCGTAGAACAAGTCAGTGAAAACGAATTTTTACGGGAATATAACTATAAAATAACCTCTCGCTTTCATTCGGTCGTTTTGTGCTTTGAGGCTTCGCGGTTATGCGTTTCCGCCTCGTGCCCCGTCGCTGTGCCGTGCGAGCGTTCCTCAGGTTTTTCTTTTGCGTTTGCTTCTTCCGCACGTGCTGCGGCTTCCTGCCGCGCAAGCAAGCGCGTTACCTTTTTATAAAGGTCTTCTATCAGTATTTCCGTTTTCAGATTAACTTTATAATCGTTTTCCGCGCGGGCACGATCTTTTTCTTCCTGCCTGTTCTGACTCATCATTATGAGCGGAGCCTGTATCGCCGCGACGCATGACAGAACAAGATTAAGCAGTATAAAAGGATAAGGGTCAAAAGCGTGGACGGCGAGCAGTACGTTAAGCACCATCCATGTTACAAGCACCCCCACAAAGGAGAATATAAATGCCCAGCTGCCCGCGAATTTTGCAATCCTGTCTGCCGCACGCTGACCTATCGTAGTATTCTTTTTCGCCGTCTTGTTGGGATCCACGGATATCTTGCTGCCGGCAAGCAGCGCAAGCACCTCTTCGTCGCTCATGTCGCGGCGGATGTCCTTTATTATATCGCCTATAAGCTCCTTATTGTTTTTCACGAGAACCTCCGTTTGCCGCCCCGATCGGGAGCGCATATTTATAAAGGATTATAACACGGGTCGTGAAAAATGTCAATTTACGAATATCAAATAAACTCATTGGTAATGCTCGTAAGGTGAACGAAAGAGATCCGCGGTGTTATTTCCGCGAATCTCTTTCGTTCTCAACCTCCTTCTCCGCAAAAGAAAAAATAGAGGCAAGCCTCTCTTTTTTCTTTGGCGGCGAGTTATCGCCTTTGTTCGAACTTAGAAAGTCAGATATAGGAGCAACCTCTTTGGACTGCTTTTCTGTTTCCTTTATCGATTCGATTGAGTTGTTGTGTTTTTTGAGCGGATCGGAGAAGTAGTAGTTTATTCTTTCAATAATGCTAAATCTTATTGACGTTCTTTTTGTAATCTTATCTTTCAAAATGTTTTTTTATTGACATTTCGTTTATTTGTTTGTATAATAAGTAAGAAAAGTAATACTAATTATACTGAAGGAGTTTATTATGGAGAATTTCCCTGAAGGTAAGTTTCTGACTACGGTAAAAATCGGTCCCAAAGGACAGATTGTTATTCCTAAAGAGGTACGGGATATGTTTTCGCTGAATACCGGCGATTCATTACTTTTAATGGCGGACAAAGGACAAGGTATCGCCTTGCAGCCGTTTTCTTATATGGAAACGTTGTGGAATGCTGTTAACAATATTAAAAACGGAGATAAAGATAAAAAATGAACGCGCTTGAAGTCAGGGAATTAACAAAAGTCTATCCGGAATTCACGTTGGATAAGGTAAGTTTTTGCGTAAAACAAGGGCATATTTCCGGACTTATCGGAAGAAACGGCGCAGGGAAAAGCACGACAATTAAAGGTATTTTACGTCTTATCAATGCGGAAGGAAGTGTCTCTGTCTTTGGGAAAGATTTTCTTAAAGAGGAAATGGCTGTTAAACAGACGATAGGTTATGTCGGGGGCGGTTTTCGATATTATCCTATGAATACGCTCGCTGCAATACGCAAAGCATACGCGCCTTTTTATCCGACTTGGAATCAAAGTAAATATGAAAAATTCCTTTCACAATTCGAACTTATTGAAAATAAAAAGGTAAAAGAGCTTTCCGAAGGGATGAAAGTAAAGTTTGCGCTTGCCCTCGCCCTCTCGCACGGTGCAAAATTGCTCATTATGGACGAACCGACAAGCGGCCTTGATCCGCTTTCTCGCGAGGAGTTTTGTGACATTATTTTACAACTTGTACGAGAAGAAGGCGTATCGGTTCTTTTCTCTACGCACATAACGTCCGACCTGATGCGAATTGCAGACGATATCGTTTATATAACGCAAGGGAAAATTCTTGCGGCGTGTCCATTGAAAGAATTGCTATGCAAATATAAGTTGGCACATTTTTCTTCTCTTGCCGACGCATCTGCCGTCAACGCTATCGGCGTGAAGGCGGTCAAAGAAGGCTACGAAGGTTTGCTGCCCCGTGACATGCAAATATCGGAAATTATAGCCGTGACAGATGCAACGATCGACAATATTATCGTACATTTGGAAAAAGAAAACGAGGAAAAGAAACATGTTAAATCTAATTAAAAAAGAAATTGCGCTTTGTATGCACCCTACGGCTTTTATCTTTCTCTTTTTTGCCGTGCTTGTTTTTGTGCCGAATTACCCGTATGAAGTCATTTTCTTTTTCTCATGCCTTTCGATATTTTTCTGTTGTATGATGACAAGGGAAAACGGTGATATTGCTTTTTCCTGCGCATTGCCTGTAAAAAAAGAGCATATTCCCTTTGCAAAAATGCTGGTGGTATTCGGGTTACAGTGTATCATTTTATTTCTTGTCGGTGTCATCGGCGCAATAAAAGGTGCTGTATTGCCTGCGGAGCAATATGTCAATCAAGCAGGTATATCGGCTAATCTTGTTTTGGTAGGCAACGGGGCGATTTTGCTCGGCACATTTAATTTGATCTTCTTCCCTTGTTATTTTAAAAAACCCGATAAAATCGGAGTACCATTTGTAATAGGAGCAATCGTCGTATTCTTTGTAATCGGCATTTTTATTGTTTTGCGTTGGGTAACTCCGCTCTATTCTACAGCCCTGAACGGACTCAATTCCGAAAATACTGGTGCCAAATCAGTGGCTCTTGCGATAGGAATTGTCATCTATGCCGTTTTATCTGCCGTGAGCTGTAAACTATCAATGAAAAATTTTCAAAGAGTAGACTTGTAAATAATATAATTTAGCGTAATGAGAAGTTAAAAGATCCATTTGAAGAATAAAAGAATAATAACTTATATAGTCCTTAAATTTGCCCAGTCAGCCCTTTGCTCGGGCTGACTCTTATAATTTCGTTCAACGATGATGCCAAAGAAATCAGCGGCAAAAAATAATACGAACCCGTTTTCAGAGTTCGTATTATTCACTAATGGCGGAGAAGGAGGGATTCGAACCCTCGCTACGGTTTTCCCATACTACTCCCTTAGCAGGGGAGCCCCTTGAGCCACTTGGGTACTTCTCCAAAACAAGAAAGATTATATCAAAAACCCGAAACGATGTCAAGGATAATTTATATGATTTTCACGACTGTTTTTCGTTACGTAGCGCATATAAGGTCCGTTGCCGATACTCATTCCCGAAAAAAGACGGCTCTTGCCTGCCGTATATTACAAAAGCGGTGATGGCGTAATACGTCTCACCGCTTCTGATCGATCTCAATGCTTACTAACGCAACGCATTGCCGTAAAACTTTTGGTCCGTCGGCATATCAATTATACTGTATGGCGCGTTTTATCTCATCGCTTTTATCGCGGCTTTCGAGCAAAGCTATGAGCTCGAGTCCGAGATCGATAGCAAAACCGAGTCCGCGCGCCGTCGTTATGTTTCCGTCGGTGACGACGCCGTCGGAAACGTGTTTCGCGCCTTCGAGATAACTCTCAAAGCCGGGGAAACAAGTGGCTTTCCTGCCCTTGAGAAGTCCGAGTCTGCCGAGCACGGACGGCGCGGCACAGATCGCGGCAAGGCGTTTGCCCGCTTTGTTCGCGGAAGTAAGCAGTCCGCAAAGCCCTGCGTGTGCGGCGAGACGATTGGTCCCCGGCATGCCTCCCGGAAGGAAAAACGCGTCGCCGTCCGAAAAATCACATTCGCCGAATGTTTTGTCGGCGGTTATAGCCACGTTATGCGAGCTTACAACGCCGCGTTCGCTTTCCACGGACACGAGAGTTACGTCGAAATGCGCGCGTCTGAGCAGGTCTACCACGTTAAGGCATTCCGCTTCTTCCAAGCCGTTTGCTATGAACGCATATACTTTTTTCATACTGTCTCCTTTATACCGCGCCGCGGTATTCTTGCCGCAGACGAAGCAAAATACATTTATCGTGCGGGAACGTTCCCGCGTATCCGAATAGATCAAAGACTCTCTCTGATTATCTCTTTTACTTCCTCTTTATCGAGTATCTTGTACCCGCCGTCCATGATGAGCGTGCTGTCCGCGATACCGTCGATCATGTCTTCCCTGACGCCGAGAGAAGTCAGATCCATGACGAGTCCGAGCTTTTTCATCCAGCTTTCCATAGCCGCGAGTCCTTCTTCCGCTATGATTTTTTCGGACTTGTTTTCGGGAGCTACGTTCCAGACGTTTTCGGCAAAGCGCACGAATTTTTTGAGTCCGTAAGGCATGATATGACGGTAATATGCCATGGATACCGCGGCAAGCGTCATGCCGTGGGTCGCGTTTGTGTGTGCGCCCACCGCCTGACCGAGCATATGCACTTCCCAGTCGGTCGTCTTGCCCTTTGCGACAAGTGTATTGAGCGCCCAGGTCGCCGTCCACATGATATTGCTGCGCGCTTCATAATCGAGCGGATCGTTGACCGCTATCAGAGAGCTGTGGATGAGCGAGCGCATAAGTCCTTCCATTATATAATCGGAAGTGTTGTCGTCCTCGCCCGAAAAGTACTGTTCGAGTATGTGGGACATTATATCGTAAAAGCCCGCGGTCATCTGGTATTTCGGGAGAGTAAAAGTATACTCCGGATCAAGCACCGAAAACTTCGGGAACACGTTTTCTCCGAACACATGACCTATTTTGAGCTTCTGAGCATAGTTGGTGATAACGGAGCCGCCGTTCATTTCGCTCCCCGTTCCCACCATGGTGAGCACGCATCCCACGGGCACGACGTCACATTCGACGTCTTCCATACGCAGATAATATTTATCCCACGGATCTTCCTTGCAGTTAACTGAGACGGAAACGGCTTTCGCATAATCGCACACGGAACCGCCGCCGACGGCGAGTATAAGATCGGCTTTCGCTTTTTTCGCGCGCTCTATCCCCTCGTACAGCTTTTCCACTGTGGGATTGGGCATTACTCCCGCATCCTCATAAACGGTTTTTCCGTTGGCTTTGAGCAGCGCCGTTACTTTATCGTAAATACCGTTCTTTTTTATAGAACCGCCGCCGTAAACGAGAAGTACGTTTTTACCGTATTTGGGCAGTTCTTCATTCAGTCCGTCTATGGCGGACTTGCCGAAATAAAGTTTCGTCGGATTACAGTAAGTGAAGTTTCCGAGCATGGTGTTTCCTCCTTCATCTTCGTATATCTTTGTTTTAATTATACAACTTCGCAAGGCGCTTGGCAAACGATTTTGACCTGATAAGTCCGCTCCGTCACATCGATTGACAAACATAGCCGTAAGGGTGTATAATCACTTAAAACATTATCGGCGAAAATAAAGAAATGAACGAAGAAAGCAACAAAAAAACACAAGAATTCATCGGCATATTCGGCAAAGCGGCTGAAAAACTCGACGTCGGATATTCCTATGACACGGCAAGAAAACTCGAAAAATTCAGGTCCGATCCCGTGCTCGGGTACAGGACCGCCGGAAGCGAAGCGGAAAGGCTTGCGGGGGATTTCCTTTACGAAGAGATGAAGCGTATCGGTCTGCATGCCGAAAAGCACGCGGTCACCGTCGACGGCTGGGAATTCAAAGGAGCGACTCTCACCTATAATACCGCGGAAGGCGAAAAAACCGTAAGGCTCGGCGGATATCAGACGCATTTCGTAGCCGACGGATTGAAGACCGAACTCGTCGACGCAGGCAAAGGCACCGAAAAGGATTTCGACGGACTGGACGTCAGGGGCAAGATAGCATTGATCCGCATAAATCAGCGCGACGAATGGTGGGTCAATTATCCCGCGTACCAGGCGCACCTTGCGGGAGCCGTTGCCATAATCGCCGTGCAGGACAAAGGCTACGGCGAAGCCGATCCAGAGGCGCTCAACGCGCAGGATATATGCGGCATACCCGAAGCCGCCGCTTTCTCCATGTCCAAAGCCGATATGCTCGAAATCGTCGACGAGATGAAAAACGACAGGATCGAAGTCACCATCACCGCCGATTCACGCGTCAGAAAAAACGTAACGACATATAACATCGTGGGGACTCTGCCGGGTAAAACGTCGCAGATGATCGCCGTTTCCGCGCACTACGACAGTTATTTCCACGGGTTCGAGGACGACAACACGGGTATTTCCATGATGCTTTCGATAGCGGGCGCGCTCGTTGCTTCCGGCTATAAGCCCGAAAAAACGCTGGTGTTCGTCGCCTTCGCTGCGGAAGAATGGGGGCGTACGGATTCGCGTTACGATTGGAGCGCGGGTGCGTTTGCGGAAATGACACAGAACGTCAACGACTGGCGCGGACGCATGATAGCCGACATCAACCTCGAGCTTCCCGCCATAGCGCACGGCAAAAAGCATTATATACGCAGCGTATACGAATATAAGCGGTTCCTGCGGGACTTTCTCAAAGCGCCCGAGGCGTTCGATAAATTTTATCCCGAAGGCGCGGACGTAGTCTGCCCCGTGCAGACCTGGTCGGATGACTTTTCCATGGCGGTCAACGGCGTGCCTTCCCTCGTAAACGATTTCACTTCGGGTTCGTTCATGGAAACGCATTATCACTCGCAGTTCGACAATAACGAGTCTTACGACGAGCGCATATATTCGTTCCACCACAGACTGTATCTCCGACTGCTCCTCGCATTCGATCGCTGTCCTCTTCCCCCGCTCGATTTCTCCGCGCGGATAAACAAGATGCTACGAAGCGTAAGGGAAAGCATTTGCGACGAAAGAGTATACGACAATTTTTCCGAAGCTGCCGAGGAAGCGGCGGATACCGCGGAAGAGCTTTACGACGCGGTTTCCGACATTAATGATTCGAAGTACCCCGAGGAGCGCGAAAGCGCGGCGGCAAGCGTGCTGCTCGACGCGTTCCGCTTCTGCGAAAGGAATTTCGTGGCGCTCGACTGGTACGAAAAATCGGTGTTCCCGCACGAGACCGCCCAGAAAAACATCGAGTATATGTCCAAAGCGCTCAGCGCGCTCGAAGAAAACGACGCCGACGCCGCCAAAAACGCAATAACCGAAGTCGACGACAACAGTTACGCGGAAGCGTTCGACAGGACCGTTACCGCAAGATTTACGGCTAAAGCACTCACCGATCACGGAAGCTGGGGCAGCGGAAGGATTACGGGACACATAGACCTGTTCGAAGTCCTCAGGTCGATAATCTCCAAGCGTAAAGACGAAAACGCCGATTTTACGGCGGAAAAATACCGTCTTACAGCCGAAATAGCCGCCGAACGCAAAAACCTCGGAAGGCTGCTCGAATCGGAAACGGACAGGCTCAAAACATTGACACGCAAGTTGAAAAACGCTATAATAACCGTTGAGGCACTGAACGGACGATCATGGAAATAAACGCTCTTTACCGAATACAGACAGAGGATTTCGACGCGGTGGTGGAAACGCTTACCGAATGTTTTTACGACGACCCGTTATACCGCGCACTCATCCCCTCGCCTGCGCTCAGGCGCAAGATCCTTCCCGACGTGTTCGACTGCGACGCCAACGAGATGACGCAGTATTGCGATATGTACGCCGACTCCGAAGACGTAAACGGACTGATCATGCTGGAAGATCCTTCCGAGCATAAAGATCTGCGCAAACTGATAGCGGAGCGCTATTTTGCTTACGTCACCGAAAACAGGCTCGCGGAAGACGACGAAACGGGCATAACGGCGGAAAATTTCCGCAAAGCCAAAGATTTTCTTTCGTCTGACTGGGTCAAGAGCGTGGACGGCGACTGCATACATATAATCTATTTCGCGGTCAGAAAGGAATTCCACGGAACGGGGCTTGCGCACAGACTCATTTCACCCGTTCTCGACCACGCGGACAGAAACGGACTCAAAGTCGCGCTGGAAACTCATAACGCCCACAATCTCGGCATTTATAAACATTACGGGTTCGAGCTTTTCCGCGAGTTCGGCGGGGAATTCGGACTCACCGAATACTGCCTGGTCAGAGAGCCCCGCGCATGCGGCGCCATCGCGGCACGATCGTAAAAAAAAACGAAAAACTCAAAGACGCATATCTCTCACGATATGCGTCTTTTCAGATTGCCGTGGTCCCGCTCTTTTAAGCGCGGAGTCTTGATTTTAATCGGGAACAAATTTATTCGCACATACCCGAAAAACGTATTTTATGAGTACTGCGTTCAGAGTGACAAACAAAAGTGATCGCCTTTTTATGAATACAGCCCCGATTTGTTCAGCTCTTTTCTGAGGCGGAGTATTATCTTTTTTTCAAGCCTGGAAATGTATGACTGACTTATACCGAGCATGTCGGCGACCTCTTTCTGCGTTTTTTCTTCGTCGCCTTTCAGCCCGAAACGCAGTTCCATGATAACGCGTTCCCTGTCGGTCAGTTTGTTCACGGCGTCACGAAGCAGTTGTTTTTCCACGTTCGTTTCGAGGTTGCGGCTGACCACATCGGGCTCCGTACCGAGGATATCGGATATGAGCAATTCGTTTCCTTCGAAGTCCACGTTCAGGGGCTCGTCGAGCGAAACTTCACAGCGCATGCGCACCACGCGACGAAGGTGCATCAATATCTCGTTTTCTATGCATCTTGACGCATAGGTGGCGAGCTTGATGTTCTTTTCGAAATTATAAGAGTTGACCGCTTTGATCAGTCCTATGGTACCCACGCTTATGAGGTCTTCGACGTCCACTCCCGTATTGTCGAACTTGCGAGCGATATAGACGACGAGTCGCAGATTACGTTCTATCAGGCGTGACTTTGCCGCAGAGCTCCCGTTGCGCATTTCCGCCAACGCGGTGTTTTCCTCGTCGGGAGTCATGGGTACGGGCAACGCTTCCCCGCCGCTTACGTAACAAATGCTTTCGCCCTCGTCGGTGCCGAGCAATTCTTTGATAATAGATCTGATCTTTTCCAGCATGTCAGCCTCCCAAAACGGATGAAGGAAGCAGGATATCCTCTTCACGGTCGAAACCGAGCGCGGATACGCCCAACATCACATCTTTATATGTATTCGCTTTCCCTCCGTAATATAATCTTATTTTACGTGGTTTTATCAATATGAGACTTTCGCCCTTACCGCCGAGCGCTTTCGCGCGCATTCTGTTTTCGGCGTTGACGAGCATTTCAGTGCCGAAAGCCTCCGCAAACGCTGTCATTTTAACTACGGCGACGGGCAGACCGTTGTCGGTCAGTCCGTTCCCGCTGTCTATGAAACCGCTCATTTTCGCGGTTTTTTCACCGACGGTTATTTCCGCTTCGCAACCGAATTTCATCTCGACGTATTTTTTTCGCGCGCCGTCTATTAGAAAACGCACCGGAACGGCTACGGCTGCCGCCACCGCGGAAGGAACGAGATAAGGAAGAGCGCCATCGGAGCTTCCGTCCGCTATACAGGACGCCGCGAAACATGCGCCGCCTATAAGCGCGGTGCATGCGAAAAACACCGCCGCGGACGGTGTCGTCTTTTTCAGACCGAAAAACAGTATTTCGGAAAGCAGTATGCCGAGGATCATTTTCGCGGGCACCGTAATGTATAACGGAAGATGCACGTAAGGATATACGATACTTGCCGCAAGTCCCGCCGTTACTGCCGCCGCCAGGCGCGCCTTTCGCACGCGCATTCCGAAAAACGCATAACTCAGCCATGCCGCGGCAGCTGTCGTCACAATGTTGTCGATAACGAAAAACTCGATATATACTTTCATCTGCGATATTGTAACACAACGATGTGGCAGAGTATTCGGCTAAATTGTCGAAGTAAAAGAAAAAAAGGAGTAGCTTTTTTTGCCGCTCATTTTAGCTTTAAGCTCAGGTAAAAAAAACGAAAACGCCCGAAGCAAAGATTGCCGCAGGCGTTTATTTATATTGTCTCAGTCGTCGCTCCCGAACGTATTGCGCTTTCTGTTGCGCGTTTCTTTGAGCCACGGCGCAACATCGTCGTCATCATCGTCGTCATCCGTAAGATGCACTATGCTCGGTTCTATGCGTTCGGGAGCGCGACGGACGTTTTCAGCCTCGGGCTGAGATTCGCGTTTCGCGGGAAGATCTTCCCTTTTGGCAGGCTCGGGCGCAGGTCTTGACCTGTCGAAGTTCTGCTGGACTCCGAACCCCGTGGCAATGAGCATTATCTCCACGTCATGAGGTAGGTCGTCGCGGAAATCGAAGCCGAAAATGATGTTAGCGTCCTTATGTACCGCCTCACGCACAAGCACGGCGGCGCGGTCGATCTCCTCTATCGTGACTTCGTGTTTTGCCTTTACATAAAGCATGACGCTTGTTGCGTTGTTGATACGCACATCCTGCAAGCGTATGGCGACAGCGGACTGCACTGCCTTGATCACCCTGTCTTTTCCGCTTCCGCTGCCTATGCCGAGGTATGCCCTGCCCATATTGCTGAGTATCGTGCGGAGGTCCGCAAAGTCGATATTGAGCGTCTGCGTGTTTATGATGACGTCGCTTATGCCGAGTATGCACTGGCGAAGGACGCCGTCTGCATATTCGAAAGCCTCTTTCATCGTCGCGTTGTTGGAAAGCGTGACGAGATTTTCGTTGGCGACCACGATGTAAGCGTCAACGACTTTGGAAAGGTTTTCTATGCCTATTTCCGCATTTACGATGCGGTGTCTGCCTTCGAGGTAAAACGGTTTGGTCACCACCGCGACGACGAGCTTGCCCATTTCCTTGGCAATGGACGCCACGACGGGCGACGCGCCCGTACCCGTGCCTTTACCCATGCCGGCGGTGATTATAACGAGATTCGCCTGTCCGAGGAAAGCTTTAATTATATTGCGGCTCTCTTCGGCAGCCTGCTGTCCGACTTCGGGATTGGCACCCGCACCGAGACCTTTGGTGAGTTTCTCGCCTATCTGTATGCGGTACTTGGCTTTGGACTTGCGGAGATCCTGCATATCGGTGTTGATCGCAATGAAGTCCACTCCGTCGAAAGCGTTTTCTATCATTCTGTTCAGAGCGTTACCTCCGCCCCCGCCCACGCCTACCACGGCGATCTTGGACGAAGGCAATTCGCTACCCATGATCTGTTTAGCCATTGTTTCTCCTTTTTATCTTCCGAAAAGTCTGGCAAGAAAGCCTTTTTTTCTTTCGGGCATCAATGTTCCGAGCACCATATCCATCAACGAAAGCGATGACGAAAGATGGGGTTTGTTCATTTGCGGCAGATCGGGCGCGGCAAGCTCGAACTGCCTGTCCGTCTTTTTGGACAGATAATCGAGCACGCCCGTCATGTACGATATGCCTCCTCCGGTCAGATAATATGTCGTGGTCTGCGGAAGATCGCATGAACTCAGACACTTGTTTATCACTTTGGCGAGCTTCGAAAGTCTTGCGATGATGATGTCGTTCACCTGACGAGCGGGGAAAGATTTCACGCGTTCTTTTATGCTTACGTCGTAGGTATCGGTATCGGAAAATTCGAGATTGAGAACGACTTTCCTTTTAAGGCTTTCGGCAAGCTGAAAGCGTATGCTGAGATCGTCGCGCAGATCCTTGGTGAAGTGTCCTCCGCCGAGCGTAAAGCTGAACTGGCGCACTATACCGTCGCCGCGCGCGACGGCTATATCCGTGACGATGTAACCGACGTCGACGAGTACAGCATATCTGTCGCGGGAAATGTCATCGAAAAGAAAGAGCGTTTCGGCAAGAATGGAGCTGACAAAGTCCATGGATTCGATGCCGAGATCGCGTATTATGTTTTCGAAAAGCGTGATAAACTCTTTTTCGGCAAGAATATACGATATGTATCCCGAAAGCCTCGACGCGGTCAGTCCCACGGGCTGGATGAGTTTACGCTCGTCGCCGAGGGTGTAAAACACGGGCTGACTGTTTATAAGCACGTATTTGTCGCTGTCGGCGAAGTTGTTGCCCATGGCGAACAGCTCGTCCACGTCCTCTTCGGTCACCTTGCGTTTACGGTTGAGCGACATTGTGACGTCCTTGCACTGCGTGACCGAAAACTGCCCGGGCACTCCGATGAAGATATGCCGTATCTTCATACGGGCGTCGTTCTCCGCTTCCTCTATCGCTTTGGCGACTACGTTGATCAGCTCGTCGGGGCGGTAGAATTCTCCGTTTTCGTAACCCGCATATTCACACTCGCCCTTGCCGAGTATGTTGATGGTGTTGTTTATCCCGCGGCGACCGATCATTACGGTCATACGTGAAGATCCGATGTCTAAAATTGCTACTTCCTGTGACACTTTTTCCGCTCCTTGACGATCTGCTCGTTTGCGGCGTCAGCCGTTCCACTGCACCGTGAAACCCTGAGCGGCATCGGAATAACCGACCGTTGCCGTACCGTTTCCGAGATCGTTTTTAACTGCCACGTCGACATACCAGCTCACCATGGCGGTCACCGCTTGTCTGAGCGATGCTATATCTTTATCGAAACGCGCGGATGTGCGCGAATTGAGCCTGAAAGTAATGCCCCTTTCCATTTTTATCGTTATGATACTGCTGCTCGAAAGATCTATACTTTCGTACGAGGGGCGGAAAACTTCTTCGAACGTATCCGGAGTCACGAGCGAGGACGAATATTCGAGAAGGATGTTGAGCGCTGTAAGATCGTAACCTGACCTGTCGTTATAAAGATATTCGCCAACGCCTGAATTATCGGGCGAAGAGTAAGGCGTTACTTTTATCAGCGAGTCATTATATTCCACGCCCGAAGCTACGTCGGTACGGTCGATACTGTCGGATATGATTATCTTTCCGCTGCTCCCTGCCACGACGTAACCGTCCGCGGTCTTTATCTGTATGTCCTCGTTAACGAGTTTGTATTTGACCTGCACCGTATTCGGAAACTTACATTCGACATCCACAGCTTCGGCACGCGCCACCCTGAGATTTACCTGTTCGAGCAGTTCTTCCTCATCGAAAAGAAATATGTTCTGATACTTTATCTCGTCCTCCGCGACCGACGCCACTTCCGCGCTGACGGGCGCGACCGTCTCTATGTCGGAGTAACGTGATACGCAACGCGCCTCGACGTGGTATACCGTGAACACCGCGCTCATCACTATGATGAGCACCGCTATACCGCCGAGCACGGAGAGTAATATTATCAGCCTTTTATTTCTCATAAAGCTATTATAACAAACCGCGCGCTTAAAATCAAGTGTATTTATAAAATAGACGCATTTATTGATTTACTCTTTTTATATGCGCTCCGAGCGCGGAAAGCTTTTCGTCGAAATCGTAATACCCCCTGTCTATGTGGCTTATGCCGCGCACTGTGCTTTTCCCGTCCGCTTTGAGCGCCGCAAGCACAAGCGCCGCCCCGCCGCGGAGATCCTCCGCGTTGACACACGCGCCGTGAAGACGTCTGCCCCTGACGGTAGCCGCACGGCCGCAGACGGTGATGTCCGCGCCCATTTTCCTGAGTTCGGGGACGTGCCTGAACCTGTTTTCGAAAAGATTTTCTATTATGTAGCCTTTGCCTTCGCCTGCCGCCATCATCGCGGTCATAGGCGCCTGAAGATCGGTGGGAAATCCCGGATAAGGTCGGGTTTCCGCTTTCTTAACCGTCCTGAGCCTTCCCGTACTCCTCACCGTCAGCGCGTTCGGATATTCCGTGACTTCCGCGCCCGCCGAGACGAGTAATCCCGTAAGACTTTCCAGATAAGACGGATCCGCGCCTTTCACGGTAAGTTCGCCGCCGCACATAGCCCCGCCTATCAGGAACGTGCCCGCCGCTATCCTGTCGCCTATCGGAGTGTATTCGACGCCGTGCAGCGCGGTCGCGCCTTCGACTACTATCGTTTTACCGCCTGCGCCGCGCACATGTCCGCCGCAGGCATTGATAAAGTTCTGAAGATCGACTATTTCGGGTTCCTGCGCCGCGTTTCTTATGACGGTACGCCCTTTGCAAAGCATTGCCGCCATCATCAGGTTTTCCGTTGCGCCCACGCTGGGAAAAGGCAGAGTGGTCTCGCCACCGTGCAGTCCTCGCCCGTCGCAGACTATCTTATCTCCGTCTTCAGTCAGCTCCACTCCGAGGGCGGCAAGTCCGCCAGTATGTATGTCGATAGGTCGGACGCCTATGTCGCAGCCCCCGGGATAGCTTATTTCCGCTTTTCTGAGCGCAGCCACGAGCGGACCGAGAATAAATACGGACGAGCGCAGTCTGCTCGTCAGCGTACGGTCCACGGTGTGCCTGTCGAGATCACGGCAGTCGATATGTATATCCGTGCCTTCGAAGCGGCATTTACCGCCGAGGCTGCGAAGAATATCCAGCATTGCCACGGCATCGCTCGTCTGCTCGCACCTTCCGAGCCTGACCTCTCCGCGTACCGCCGCGCAACAGGCTATTATCGGCAGAACGGCGTTTTTCGCAGCCAGAATTTCCGTTTCGCCGTAGAGCCCGTAGCCGCCCTCGATCACATACGCTCCGCTTTGCGGTTCGTTTTTCATGTTCCCTCCTTAATCACAACAAACGGGATATCCCGAGCAAGACGAGCACAAGGCTCGCTATCGGAGAAAGTATATTGACGCCCGCGCGCAGACGCGACGTGAACCTGCCGAGCGCGAGCATTATATATTGAGTACAGAATATCGTAGCGCACATCGCAAACGCGCCGACATCGTCCGTAAACAGCGCCGATCCGAATACCGAATCGACGGAAAGCGAAATGCCGAGCAGCGTGGCTTCCGCTAAACTCATTTTTCCGACCTCGGTACGTCCCACGAGTCCTTTGCGCTCTTCGCCGCTCAGCAATCCCTTTAATCCCAGTATTATAAGTATGCACGCCGCCGCGGTATCCAGCCACGGTTCCGCCTGCGCCGCCGTCATGAAAAGCCAGGGCAGTATGAAAGAAAAAGCCGCTATGTAGATTATTTTCAGTTCGCCCGCGCGCCCGTATCCGACGGAAAGTCCTGCGACGTACGCGTCGATACTGACGGCGATCGCCGTCACTATTACCATTCCGCAACGCCCGCCTCTTTCGCTATACTTTATGCTATGCCGCCGCTTGGAAAATTGTTCGGCTTGCGCAAAAACGTATGCGAGGAAAAGTAAAAAACCTCCGAGGGAACACTCTTCCCGCGGAGGTCTCTTACCGTTAAAGTGCGGTTTTATTTTTTCTTGTTGTCTCCGTTTATTATGCCTGCCACCTGGGAGAGCTCTTCTTTGAGCTTCTCGATGGACTTTTCGAGGTCTGCGTCGTCGTTTTTGTCCGCGCCCTGCATCACGCCGAGAGTATATTTGATATTCTCTATGTCGCTGATGACTTTTGCCTGACGAGCATCGTCTTTACCGAGTTCCTTGTCCACGGTGGACGCTATCTCTTCCGCCATTTTATCCGTCTTGTTTTTGAGCAGAGTCTCCTGCTTCTGGAGCTGTTCCAGAGTACGGTTGAGCAATTCGACGATCGACGCCTGCATGTTTTTCTGCTCTTCCATCTCCTTTTCGAGACGGGCAAGCGCTGCCTGGTCGCCGCCTGCGGTTTTGCCCGCGACAGAATCGAGTTCGTCGCGTATGCGTCCGAGTTCGTCTATTATAAGATTGTTATAGCTCTCGTAAGACTCCTTCTCGCCGTCGGATACGCTTGCCATATTGATCGCGAATATCTGATCGCGGAGAGCGCGTATTTCCTCGACGAGTTTTCCGTCGCCCGTTTTATCCGCGCCGAGCGCTTTGTTTATGGTTTCTTTGAGGTTCTGATACTCTTCGCGCAGAGCGAGGATCTCGTTCATCACGCTGTAATCGGGCTCGTCGCACATAAGACGCACGTCGCCGTATATCTTTTCGACGAGTTCGTCGGTACGCGACTGAGCGGCATTTGCCGTCTTTGCTCCGAGCATGGTTTTAAGTTCCGCGACTTCCGCTTTGAGCGCGGCTATCTCGTCCGTGACAGACGCGGGCGTACATGCGAGCGTAAGATTATCCACCGATTCGCGGAGAGCTTTAAGCTCCTGCGCCGCCGAACCGACGCTTTCTTCGGAAGTTTTGAGCGCGGAATACAACTGAGTATCGGCAAGCTGCTGTTTTATCTCTTCCACCGCTCCGAGTATGGCGTCGTGAGTCCCTTCGCCCGAAGTTTCGGTACGTTTGCCGAGTTCCGCCATTATCTCGTCGCGGACGGAAAGCAGCTCTTCCCCGCGCACCGCGTTTTCGGACGCGCGTTTGAGGTCCTCGAGATCATCTCTTATGTCGCCGAGAACGGAGTTTCCCGCACCCGCCGTCTTATCCTCGGATACCGCGACCGCGGCTCCGCCGTCTATCGCACCGCGTATGCCGGCAAGCTCGTCGGCGTATTCGTTGATGTCCGCTCTTATGGAAGAAAGCTCGTCGAGTATCGCTCCGACATTGCCCGAAGGCGCTTCGTCAGAGTCTTCCGCCACGCGTTTTTCGGCAAAATTGCTTACTTCGTCCTTATAAGCCTGCAACTCGTCGCGAAGGGAAACTATTTCGGAAAGGAAAAGATTCACTTCGTCGGGCGTGGAGGCAGCCGGCTGAGCGGATTCCGTCTCCGCGCGGCGACGCTCCTCGTTGTCCAGCCTGCTTTTGAGCTCGGCAATTTCGCCGAGGATCTTATCTCTGTTCTCCGTTTGCGTTTCGGATATCTTGCGGGCAAGCTCTGCAAGCTCCGAAGGCGTGCCGTTGCCTGCTTCCGCAAGCGACGCGCGAAGATTTTCCACCGCTTCGGACAGCGCCGCTACGGCGTCCCCGTCCGCCTCCGCCGCTTCGGCTTTTTCCACGGCGTCGCGCACGTAGGAATGCACGGCGATCGCGCAGGCGGGCTTGTCGTATACCATTTTCGGATATGCGAGTATCTCGCGGACGGAAAGTCTGCACAGCGCGCTTACGGCGGCTTTGAGATCTTCCGAGCACCTGGCGGCTGCCGCCGCGTCGTGCGAAAGCACGAGCTCGGAGTTGAGCGAAAGTATTTCGGAATACAAAGCGTCGTTTTCCGCTTTTGATTTATTGTTCTGTATTACGTTTTTAAGGCTCACGAGCTCGGGCAGTTTGTCAATCGCCGAAGAAACGTTCTCCGACGACATGACCGCAGCGGCGACCGCTACGAATTTGGTCACAGCCGCTTTCCCGTCTGCCGAAAGCAAAGATTTTATCTTGTCGAGCTTGCTGAGACCCGAAACGACGGCGATATCGTCGCGCGTGACGGGTTTGTCGAGCAGGCGCTCGATAAGCTCGTTATACTTATCCACGACGTCGGCTATATAACCGTCGTCGGAAAGCAGTATCTCGTTATCGAGTTTGCGCATCGCATCCAGCTTGTCGCCCAGTCCGCACGCCTCCGAATATACCGCGCTTTTTGCTGCGGTCAGCGTGTTGTAAAGCGAAAGCAGACGAAGATCGTTTTCGTACTCTTTTTGCGAAAGTTTCCCTATCGCCAGTCTTATGTCGACCAGCCTGCGCATGATCTCCGTCCCGTCGGTATCGACGCGGCGAAGTCTTTCGTCGCGATGAGCGCGGCAGGGTCTGCCGCCGCGCACGGGCTGAGCGGGGATAGCGGAACGCGCGGACATTTCGTCCAGTCTGCTTTTTATCTCGCCTAAAACGGGCGTTTCGCCTATCGTACGTTTTATCTGTTCGATATCGGCAGCCATTTTATCGCTTACCGACTTCGTATATTCGACGAGCGATTCGTTTATCTTTACGAGAGCGGAAACGTCGGCGCCCGCGTCTTTGACTTCCGTATTTTCTGTGCCTTCGGCATTTTCGGAAGTCGCGACCGACCGTATCTGACGCTGAAGATTGTCTATCTCCGAAAGCAGTTTTTCTTCCTTTCGCTTGCTGTCGCGTTCGAGCTCCTCGCGCATCTTATTGAATTCCTGCTGCATGGACTGCGAATGCTGAGTGCGGGAAAGCTCCTCGCGCAGACGATTTATCTCGTTGTATAAAGCCGCTTCGTTCGCGCCCGCCGTCTGGTAACGGTAATTACCGCCGGCGCTGCCGTTCTCGCCCATGTTGCGTTTGAGGTCGGCAATCTCGTCAAGGACTTTGCCCAGCCTGTCGCCGGCATATTCGTAGCCGTCCTCATACTCGCCTTCAAGGATCTCGTCGTAATCGCGGTCGTCGGCTATCTCCGCATCCAGGATCTCGTCGTCACGTTCCGTGCCGTAGCGGTCGAACTCGTCGTCATAATTTTTCATTTCGTTTCCTCTCAGAAATGTATTTGATAAGGATCCGCTTTTCCGTGCATTTGTCGCATCCGCGGAATATCTATAATATTATAAACCATATTGCCGCCCGTGTCAATAGCTCGCAAACAAACAATTACATATTTTATTGGTATGTTTTGGCGGATAAGCGCGCCATACGGACCCGTGACGGAGCGCTCGCCGAAAATATACGTTAAATTGACCGAAACAGTTGTCAAATCGATTTGGTTGGTGTATACTTATAACAAAATATATTTTTGGAGATGCATTATGAGAGTTTACAATTTTTCCGCGGGACCTTCTATGTTACCGCTTCCCGTTCTCGAGAAAGTACAGTCGCAGCTTACCGATTATAACGGTACCGGCATGAGCGTTATGGAAATGAGCCACCGCTCCAAGCCTTATCAGGAAATAAACGATAAAGCGGAGAGCCTGCTCAGGGAGCTTTTATCGGTCCCCGAAAATTACGATATCATCTTCGTTCAGGGCGGCGGTTCCACCCAGTTCGAAGCGGTGCCTCTCAATCTCAACGTAAAGGGCAAAGCCGATTACGTGGTCACGGGTAATTTCGCTAAAAAAGCGTTCAAGGAAGCGGGCAAATATACCGCCGCTCGTTGCGTGGCGTCGAGCGAAGACAAAAACTTCACTTATATCCCCAAGCTGACCAAAGCGGATTTCGATCCCGAAGCCGATTACGTACATATCTGTTTCAACAACACCATATTCGGTTCGCACTATAACTATATACCCGATACGGGCGACGTTCCTCTCGTTGCGGACATGAGTTCCAGCATACTCAGCGAAGAGATAGACGTTTCCAAATTCGGCGTTATATATGCGGGCGCACAGAAAAACATCGGACCCGCGGGCGTGACAATAGTCATCGTCAGAAAGGACCTGCAGGACAAATTCAGTCCCATATGCCCCACAATGCTCAAATGGGCCACGCAGACCAAGAACAAGAGCCTTTACAACACTCCTCCCTGCTGGTCTACTTACGTCGCGATGGAAGTATTCTCCTATCTCAAAGATATGGGCGGCGTGAAAGCCATCCACGAGATAAACGTCAAAAAAGCCGCTATGCTTTACGACTATATCGACAATTCGGACTTCTATACCAACAACGTGGCAAAGGAAGACCGTTCGCTCATGAATGTGCCCTTCGTTTCCCCCAGCCCCGAGCTTGACGCGAAATTCGTTGCAGAAGCCGCAAACGCGGGTCTCGTTTCCATAAAGGGACACAGGCTCGTAGGCGGTATGCGCGCAAGTATTTATAACGCAATGCCCGTAGAAGGCGTGGAAGCGCTTATAAAGTTCATGGAAAAATTCGAAAAGGAAAACAAATAAACATAAACGGAGAAAACAAGATGAAAACCATACTCGCTCTCAATAATATCAGCAAAGCCGCGGAGGAAAAACTTAAAAACGATTATGTGTTCACGATGCAGTCGGATTCTCCCGACGCCATAATCGTCCGTTCTTTCGCGATGCACGATTATCCCCTTCCCGAAAGCGTGCTCGCCGTGGCAAGAGCAGGCGCTGGCACAAACAACATACCCGTCGCGGAATACGCCAAAAAAGGCGTGGTCGTGTTCAATACCCCCGGCGCGAACGCCAACGCGGTCAAAGAGCTTGTCATAGCCTCGCTCATAATGTCCGGAAGAAAGATAATCGACGGCATAAAGTGGGTCGACACGCTCAAAGGCAGACCCGACCTTTCCAAAGCGGTGGAAAGCGGTAAAAAAGCATTCGTCGGCAAGGAAATATACGAAAAAACGCTCGGCGTCATCGGACTCGGCGCGATCGGTATACTCGTTGCCAACGCAGCCACCGAGCTTGGCATGAACGTAGTCGGCTACGACCCCTATCTTTCCACGGCAAACGCGCTCAGGCTCGAACCTACGGTCAAAGTAGTGCCTTCCGTGGACGAACTCATGAGCCTCAGCGACTTCGTGACCATACACGTTCCCTATAACGAGAGCACAAAGTACACCATAAACGCCGACAACATCGCAAAGATGAAAAAAGGCAGCGCGATCATCAACCTCGCGCGCGGAGAACTCGCGGATACCAAAGCCGTGCTTGCGGCGCTTGCCGAAGGTCAGCTTTCGAGATACGTCACCGACTTCCCTTCCGACGAACTTATCGGTGTGGAAAACGTCATAGTAATGCCGCATATAGGCGCGTCCACTCCCGAAGCGGAAGTCAATTGCGCGCTCATGGCGGCGGAAGAGCTTAAAGACTTCCTCGAAAACGGCAACATCAGAAATTCCGTCAACTTCCCTTCCTGCTCTTCTCCCAGAACGGGCGCAAGCAGGATAACGGTCATTCACAAAAACGAAAAGAGCGTAATTTCGGCGATCACCGATATCATCGGCAAAGCGGAAATGAATATCGAAAACTTCGTCAGCCAGTCGCGCGGAGAATTCGCATACGCCATCGTCGATACGACGGAACAGATTTCCGACGCGGTCGTAAAGGCAATATCCGCATTGCCCAGCGTCATTAAATGCAGAGTCATTTAATGACATGTTGCGTTGAACAAAACTCAGACGGAGCGGCTCCGAAATCGGATCCGCTCCTTTTGTTTGCCTGATCCGACACCGCCATCCGCTCTCGATGGCGGTCGCATTTTTATATCGCGTTTTTAAGCGCAAGTACGTTAAAGGGACCGTCGCATCAAACCGCGGCAGTCCCTTTATTTCAAAATTCAATTATAACGAGCACTTCGCCGCGCACCACGGTTATCTCCGCCTTGCCGCGGGGAGCGTTGCTCGCGCCGAGACTGCTGCGGCAGTCGAGAGTGAACTCTCCCGGGTACGCGGCGTTTTTTATAATGACGTCGGCGCTCTCTCCGCACGGAAACAGAGAAAAATAACGGCACCCTTCCGCTTCGGCGCGGTCTTTGCATATTTCCGCAGTCATGCCGTCGGAAATAAGTTTCGCTCTTGCGCCCTTGCTTACGAGGTAGCGTAACGCTGCGATGTTTGCCACAGTATGAGATAGGCGTCCGCCCGTACAACAATACAAGCGGAATTCCGAAAAATGCCTTTTCAGTCCTTCTTCGAGCGCGGCGAAAGTATCGGTCACGTCTTTGATCGGATCGAGTCTTATCACCTCTTTTCCGTCGGGTACCGAGCCGAACGAATCGAAGTCGCCGATTATAATGTCGGGTTCGATCCCCGCTTCGCGGCAATACGCAAGCCCGCCGTCTGCGGCGATCACGATATCTGCGGCGGTCTTAACGAATGTCAGCGCGCATTTTTCTCCCGCACCGATGATATAGCAGATCCCTTTTGTCGTATCCATATGTGATATTATAAACGAAACACGCGGCGTTTGGCAACTCATTGCGGCACCGCCGCAATAAAAAACGACAAAATGCTCGCCCGCGCCGTCAAACGCTTGACAACGGAGCGGCAATGTTTTACACTAACAGACGCTTGGGGGCGCCGATAACGCTCGGCTGAGATCTTGCGCAAGCAAGGGTCCCTTCGAACCTGTGGGTTAATACCCGCGTAGGGAAAGCAGGGATTGTAAATTTTTTTCGATGCAATCGACCGTTTCCCCGTGAAACGGTTTTTTGTTTTTCCCGAAGGAGAAATTACGGCTATGGTAACCGTAACGGAAAAAGTATGCGCGCTCGCGTCATCCGACGAAGTCGTTTATGCGTCGGAAAAATTCGCGCCCGTCGCGCTGTGGATGACGGTAGGAATCGTCGCCGCGCTCGTCATAGCGGGGCTGGTGCTGTTCTTCGCAAAAAGGATTGCGTTTTTCAGATACGTAAAAATCGCGGGTCTGTGCGCGGTAATTTATGCCGCGGCGCTCGGGATCACGATGCTTGCGCTCGAGATCGCAAAGAATTACAGTCAGTCGTACGCCGACGAAAACGGACTCGCACGCGGTACCGTTATAAGTAACATACTCGTGCCCGTACTCATCGTTTGCGGGATCGTGCTCGTAAGCGCGCTCGTGCTTGCGCTCGTTTACAAATTCAGACGCACCGCTTTAAGACCCGCGATAGCCGTATGCGGCACACTGCTCCTCGCGTCCGTCGTGGTGGCTGCCATACTTATCGGGCTTTACTATACCGCGAACATAGCGAACGACGGCTATTACAATTCGGACAGCGCTTCGGTCAACACTCCGCTGCTTATCATCTGCACCGTATGCCTTATAGCCGTTACGGTGGCGGGAGCGTTCATATTCGACAAGGGTAGCGCGAAAGGCTTTGACACCCGCACTATCGCTGCGGCAGCCATATGCGTTGCGTTCTCGTTCGCGCTCTCTTTCATAAAAATATTCGATATGCCTCAGGGCGGCGCGGTCACGCTCGTTTCGCTCCTTCCTCTGCTCGTTTTCTCTTATATCTACGGAACGAAAAAAGGCGTGTTCGTAGGCGTCATCTACGGTCTGCTCCAGGCGATCCAGGACCCGTTCATCATACACCCCGCGCAGTTCCTTCTCGATTACCCCGTCGCGTTCTCGTTCGTCGGGTTCGGCGGGATATTCGCGCATGTGAAAGCGCTCGATAAAGTACCGCAGATAAAATTCCTGCTCGGCGCCATTGCGGCAGGCATAGGCAGATACGTGTCCCACGTGCTTTCCGGAGTGTTCGCGTTCTCCGCTTATGCGGGAGACACCCCCATATGGATATACAGCCTGTCTTACAACTCTTTCGTGCTAGTGGACATAGCCATTGCCATAGCGGTCGGAGTCGTCATTTTCTCGTCAAAGACTTTCATGCGCTACGTTGTCCTTCCTTACGGCAGCGACCGAGCAAAGACCCGCAGCGCGTCAGATAAGAGCGCGGACGGAAGCGTGGCTGCCGAGTCTGACGGACTGGCACATACCGATTCCTCCGCTGAAAGTGATAAGCGCGCTTGACCCCGAGCTTACGAAAGGAAGCGGGATCCCCGTCGGCGGGATACACCCCGTAACGACGGCAATGTTTATCAGCACCTGCACTCCTATAAGTACCGCCATGCCCGCGCTCAGATAGCATCCGAAACGGTCCGCGGCATTCTGCGCTATTACTATCAGACGGTAGATCATAAAGCAGAATGCGGCTATGACTATCGTACAGCCTATCAGCCCGAGCTCCTCACCTATCACGGAGAAAATAAAGTCGCTTTCGGAAAAAGGCAGGAACAGGTATTTCTGGCGGGAATTGAACAGCCCGACGCCGAACAGTCCCCCGCTGCCCAGTCCGTAATAAGATTGAAGGAGCTGGTAGCCTTCTTCGAGAGGCGACGACCACGGGTCGAGGAATGCGAGCAATCTCGCAAGGCGATAAGGCTCGATGATTATCAGCACGACCACCAGCGCGGCTAGCGGTATGCAAAGCAATATCAGATGTTTTATACGCATACCGCCTATAAGCAGCAGCAAAAGCATCGTGAAAGCGACGCACATCGTTACCGACATGTTCGGTTCGAGCATTATAAGCAGACAGATCAGTCCGCCGACGGCGATCAGAGGCAACCAGCCCCTGACCGTCGTCATTTTTTCGTAATGCTTAGACATATACGCCGCCGCGAATATGACATAACCTATCTTTGCCACTTCGCTGGACTGCAACGTCATCACACCGAGGTTAAGCCAACGCCTCGCGCCGTAGTTCTCCACGCCGACGCCCGGTATCAGCACGAGCGCGAGCAGACCTATACTGACGCCTATTATCACGAAACGCGCCTTTATCAGCTTTCGGTAGTCCAGCAACGTCATTGCGAACATTGCCATGAGCCCGCCTATACAGCCGAATATCTGCTTGTACATGAAAAAATATTCGTTGCCGTAATTGACGCGCGCGTTGTACATGGACGCGGAATAGACCATAAGCACGCCGAAAGCCAGCAGACCCGCCGTCACGACGAAAAGGGGCACGTCTATGCGTCCGAAACGATCAGTTTTCGCCCGAAAATAAATTTTTGACCTCGCGTTCAAAAACTTCCCCCCGTTCGGCATAGTCGGCGTACCTGTCGAAGCTCGCGGAAGCGGGTGAAAACAATACGTTATCGTATCCGCCCCGACTGCTCAGTCTTACGCATTCGCCGAGATCGGCGCATACCATTACGTTGCGTCTGCCCGCGACATGTGCCGCATTCGCCATTTTTTCCGCATTACCGCCTGTCAGAAAGACAGCCGTGACATACGTCGGGAGATCGGTGAACAACCCGACGTAATCGCACGCTTTGTCGCTCCCGCCCGCTATGAGCGCGGTGCTGCCGCGCATGCATTTTGCCGCGGCAAGCGTGGCGGATACGTTCGTACCTTTGGAATCGTTGTAAAAGCTCGTTCCGTTATACTCGCCGACAAAGCATATCCTGTGCGCGCCCGTGCGGAAAGAACGCAACCCCTCGTTTATCGCGGTTTCGTCTATGCCGTCGAGATAAGCCGCCGCTGCCGCGAACAGAGCGTTTTCGATGTTGTGTTCGCCCGTTACCTTAAGATCGCTTACGGGCATGATCCGCCTGCCCGTCACGGTAAGATAACCGTCCGTGACCGAAAAATCCTTTCCCCGCCGCATTATCCTCGGCGACGACGATATCCCGCTCACATCAAGGTCAGAGGGCACGAGAAAGTAATCGTCACGCGTCTGACCGTCGGCGATATGAAGTTTGGCTTTGACGTATTCCTCGTAACTGCCGTGATAATCGATATGATCGGGAGCGACATTCAGCAGGCACGCGATATGTACTTTAAGAGGCGCGGCGTGAAGGAGCTGAAAACTCGACAGCTCGAGTATTATCCTGTCATACCGTTTTTCCGCGACCGTTCTTGCGAACGAACGCCCGATATTTCCGCACACCGCGGCAGAAATGCATGTCGCGGAGTATATGGCGCCGAGCATGCTGACCACGGTAGTCTTCCCGTTCGTCCCCGTGACTCCTGTCACGGGAGAGCGGTTTATCATGGCGCCCAGTCCCGTTTCGCCTATCAGGGGCAAGCCGTGAGCGCGCGCATACGCGAACACGGGATGATCGGGTCTTATCCCGGGACTGACTACGACCATGTCGCAGTTTTTTATCTCTTCCGGCAGTTTGTCCGAATTGACCGCCGTGACCGTCGCGCCGAGTTTTTCAAGCGCGAACGTCGCGCCTCGGCCGCTTTCTCCGCTACCGAGCACGAGTACTCTCATTTTATTGAAATCCATAATATATGATATGTCGGCGATCCGCCGCTTATGTTATACCGCAAAAAGCAATGTGAGCATTATCACGCCCGCGCCGGCGACAAGAGTAGCCGCGGTATACCCCGCCACTATGTGATTTTCATGTATGCCTTTGTTTTCGAAATGGTGATGCAAAGGCGACATGAGGAACACGCGCTTTTTGGTGAGCTTGTACACTGCCACCTGAATGATGACGGAAAGCGCGCTCGCCACGTACATAACGCCTATCATCGCGGCGGAAAGCGACAGCCCCGTCAGCACGGATAATGACGCAAGCATACCGCCGAGAGCGAGCGAACCCGTATCGCCCATGAATATGCGCGCGGGATAACGGTTAAAACATAAAAATCCGCACAGTGCCCCGCAGAAGCATGCTATGAGCAGCAATTCGTTTGTCTGCACTTCGTCGGGCGCGAAAGCAGCGACTATGAACAGGACGACGGCGAAACACAAGAGAAATACGTTCGTTACGCTCGCCGCGAGCCCGTCCAGCCCGTCGGTCAGATTGACGGCGTTCGTGAAGGCAAGAAATATGAACACATAATATACAAGCGCGAAATACGAAAGATCAACCGATTGCGCGGTGAACGGCACGAGCAGCGTGCCTTTTATGGGCGACGCGAAAAACGCATACGCCGACACAAGGCACGCCACGAGGAATTGCAGGAACAGTTTCCACCTGGCTGACAGTCCTTTATTGTGACCGCCCTTTATTTTGAGATAATCGTCCGTGAAACCTATCACGCCGTAGCCGAGAGCGACTATAAGGCAGACAAGCGCGGTGGACGCGTCTCCGCGCAACAGCAATGCGAAAGGAAATGCCGCGGCAAGCAGAAAGCCTGTCCCGCCCATGGTGGGCGTGCCGCTTTTGACGGCATGGCTTTCCACATAGCCGAGAATGGGCTGGTTCGCTTTGAAACGCTTCATTATCACTATTATGAAAGGCATGAGTGCGGCGCCGAGCAGCAGCGACAGCACGAAACCGAGCAGTATGCGTATCATTCCAAAAGCTCCCTTACGGTCTCTTCGTCGGAAAAATGTTCCTTTTTACCGTTCCTTTCCTGGGTGTCTTCGTGACCTTTACCCGCTATCACGACGGTATCGCCCTCGCCGCACATACCGAGCGCATAAGCTATGCCTGCGCGGCGGTCTTCCTTCATCACATAGTTTTTGCCTTTCATCCCTTTTTCAATGTCCTTCATTATCGTATCGGGCATTTCGTAACGCGGATTGTCGCTCGTTATCACGGCAAAATCGGACAGCTCGCCCGCGATCTCGCCCATGGCGGCACGCTTGCTCCTGTCGCGGTTCCCACCGCAACCGAACACCGTTATCACTTTTCCGCGAGTTATCTCTCTTACCGCGCCGAGTATCTTGCTGAGTCCGTCGGGAGTATGCGCATAATCGATCACGATGCGTTTTCCGCCGCGCTTTATTATCTCGAACCGACCCGCTACGCGGCGCACTTTTTCCACGCCTCTGCGGATCGCTTCGGTCTCCACTCCGAGCACTTTCGCTACCGCCGCCGCGCAAAGCACGTTGCTCATGTTGAACCGTCCCGGAGCGCAATACTCCATCTGTATAACGTCGTCCATGAGATTGGCGACGAAATAGCAACCCATGTCGGTAGCGCGGTAATCTATCGCGAATACGTCGCTCGGATTGTCGCAGCCGTACGTTATGAGCGGAAGATCGGAATTGCGGAAGATCTGCACCCCCGTTTCGTCGTCCACGTTTATGACCGCGATCTGCGTGTGAGCGGGCGTGAAAAGCGAAAGTTTCGCTTTTTTATACTCCTCCATGCTTCCGAAAAAGTCCAGATGATCCTGTGTGAGATTGGTAAAAGCGGATACGGTGAATTTTATCCCCTCCGTCTTTTTGAGGGCGAGCGCATGCGCGGACACTTCCATAACGACCGTATCCACGCCTTCGTTGAGCATTCGGGCAAGTATACCGTGAAGCTCGGGAGGATCGGGAGTCGTCAGAGTCGCGGGGTATTTCTTGTCACCTATATATATCCCGTTCGTACCGATAAGACCTGTTTTTCTGCCCGCCTCGTCCATGATGCTTTTGATTATGTGCGTGACCGTGGTCTTTCCGTTAGTGCCCGTAACGCCTATCGTTATCAGTTTTTCCGCGGGATTGCCGTAAAACGCGGCGGACGCGAGAGCGAAGTCGCGCCTTATGTCGGAGGACGGAAAGTGCCTGCCCGTGGCTTGCGCCGCCCCTGACGGGAACACTACCGCAGCCGCGTTCCTGCTCTCCGCGAATATCATGTCCGCAACGAGCCTTTCTCCGTCGTGAAGACAAAAATAAAGATCGCCTTTGCGGCACGAGTTGCCGTAGCCGATACCTTCGACATTGATGTCCGAGTTTACATTCAGTATTTCTTTGATTAGCATATTTACCCCCTTGGGTAATCAATTATAGTATATCCCGCGCAAGAAAGGTACGGCAATACAAAAGAAGTCATTTTTCGCCCGTACCTTTCTCATATCTTCCGAAAACGACTTTTACGCGCTACGAGCTGTCGTCGGTGCGAACGAGCACGACGTCGCCTATCGCCACTTTCACGGCGGGCGCGGGCGTGGTGGATATGACTTTCCCTTCGCCTACAAGCTCCACGTTCAGCCCCGCCGCTTCGAGCACGGCGACTGCCTCGGACGCGCTCATTCCTATCACTTCGGGCATTTCTATGTACTGCTTTTCTTCGCTTTCCGCCCTCTCCCAGCCCTCACAGTCGGCTATCCCCGCAAATATCCTGCCCGCATAAGGAGCCGCCGTTAGCGAGCCGTAATAGGTATAACCCGACGGTTCGTCGACGATGAACAGCACGGCATATTTCGGATCGTCGGCGGACGCGAACCCGATGAACGACGAGACGTATTTCCCGCTCGCGACCGCGCCGTTCTCGTATTTCTGAGCGGTACCTGTCTTGCCGCCTATGCTGATCCCTTCGACCTGCGCCTTCGTACCGCCGCCGCTTTCGACGACGCCCACGAGCAATTCCCTGAGCCGTGCGCTCGTTTCTTCGGATATGGGATGACCCTTTACCACGGGCGTGCGGGAAAATACCGTCGTGCCGTCCGCGCTCACCGCTTTTTCCACGAAGTAAGGCTCATACAGCGTGCCGCCGTTTACTGCCGCGCTTACCGCCGTTATGAGCTGTAACGGCGTTACCGCTATCGCCTGACCGAACCCGATACGCGCAAGGTCGACGTTCTTGACGTTCTCCTCCTTCATGAGTATTCCCGGACTTTCGCCGTAAAAATCGACGTCCGTTTTTGTTCCGAAACCGAAGTCGCGTATCGTATCGTAAAAACGCTCCGTACCCATTGTGAGCGCAAGGGTCATGAACACGCAGTTACAGCTGTTTTTCACTCCGTCCGCGAGCGTCTGAGAGCCGTGCCCTATCGTGCGCCAGCATTTTATCCTCTGCCCGTCAACGACCATTCCGCCGTTACAGTAATATCCCGAGTGTTTATCTGCCGCTCCGCTTTCTATCGCCGCGGCTGTCGTAATTATCTTGAACGTGGAACCCGGTTCGTAAACGTCGGTTATCACCTGATTTTTGGAGAGCAGGTTGAGCAGGTCTATATCGTTCCTCGGGACGTCGTTCAGGTCGTAGGACGGATAAGACGCAAGCGCCGCTATCCCGCCCGTGTTAACGTCCATAACGATCGCCGAGCATGACTTGGCTTGCCATTCGGCTTGCGCGGATAAAACCGCGCTTTCGGCGACCGCCTGTATCTCCGCATCCACTGTCAGCGTCAGATCGCAGCCCTTGACGGCGGGAACATACCGCGTGACCCCGTCTATCTCTCTGCCCGCTATGTCCGCGTCGGCATACAGATACCCGTCCAGACCCGAGAGATAATCGTTATAATAACCTTCGAGCCCGTTCTGTCCGTCGCCGTCGGAATTGGTAAACCCTATCACTTTGCCGAGCAGGCTCCCCTCAGGATAGCTGCGTTTGTACGCCGCGACGCAATATATCCCCGCAACGTCCGCTTCGTCGATGGCTTCCGCCTTTTCGGGACTTACGAGCCTGGCGAGAGTCACTTCGCTCCTGCTCTGCGACAGTTTTTCCGTCGCGGCGCTTTCGCTCATACCGAGCACGTCGCAAATGACTTCCGCAGCGCGGGCGCGGTCGGTCACGGCATTGGGACGGGCGTATACGTTATACGCCGTCACGTTACCCGCAAGAAGTCTGCTGTCGCGGTCGAGTATCTCTCCGCGCTGCGCGGTGAGCGGAATATCCCTGTACCACTGATCCGCCGCCTTTCCCGACAAATATCCGCCCTTTATTATCTGCAGATAAAACAGTCTGACGAAAAGCAGACAAAATAAAAAGGCTATTGATATCAGAATTATCAATAACCTCTTTTGCGTCTTAGTTATACTGTTGCTTTTTCGCAAATATCAGCCTCCGAATATCGAGTTCACCCAGTCTCTGATCCCGTCGAAAACTCCGTTGCTGTCTTCCGTCGGCGTGCCCTCTACAAGCTCGCCATAGGTCCCGTCGGCTTCCTCTATCTCAACCATTCCGAGATCGGACGCCTTATCGCCTATGCCGTCCACCCACTCCTGCATTTCAGCAAGCTGGTCGTTGAGTATCGCGCTGCTCGTTTCCACGGAAGTTTCGAGCGCTCCCACCTCGGACTGAAGTCCGCCGGCGATGATACCCGTCGTTATGACGGCAGCCACTACCGCTATCACGGCAACGAGATATATCGTGAGCAGGCGCTTGGTCGCAGCCGTAAGTTTCTGCTCTTTTACGATAGAGACCGTTTCCTCCTTGGGACGTCTCTGCACTTCGGGCATTACGTCCGAAATACGCTTGGGACGCGAAGGCGATATGGTCCTGTCGTAACCGCTGACAGCCGTCCTGGCGTATGACGTTCTTTCGGGACGGACAACGGGCTTGACGACGACCTTTTCCTCGCGCGCTTCTTCCTTTTCGGCAGGAGCTTCGGTCGCCTCGGTCTCCGTGTGTTCCGCACGCATTTTAAGTATGTTGTTGCTGATCACTCTTTCTCCCGAAGAAACTTCTGCCTTCTCGACAGAATCGGCCTCAGCGGTATATCCGCCGTACCTGTCTTCTTCACGTAAGATCTGTCGTCTGCTTGTTACCATTGTATTTCCCTGCCTTTCGGATTATTACAGTTTTTCGACTATTCTGAGCGACGCACTGTGACTCCGATTGTTTTCGGCAAGTTCCTCTTCGGTCGCTCGTTTATTCGTCTTTATTTGTTTTACCGTCGCTTTGTGTCCGCATACGCATACGGGCAGCGATTTATCGCATATACAGTCCGTCGCCATGAGACGGAATGCGTTCTTTATTATCTTGTCTTCAAGCGAATGGAAGGTTATGACGCATAATCTTCCGCCCGAACGCAGTTTTCCGACGATGTCTTCCACCGCCTGTCCGAGTCCGTCGAGCTCGCCGTTGACCTCTATGCGAAGTGCCTGAAAAGTTTTTTTTGCCGGGTGTCCGCCCTTTCGGTACGGAACGCTCTTCGCTATTATGTCCGCAAGCTCGCCCGTGGTCTTTATCGGATGCGCCTGCCTCGCTTTTATTATGTTTCTGACTATGCTTTTCGCATAGCTTTCTTCGCCGTATTCGTAGAGCACGCGCAGCAGCTCTTTTTCGGAATATCCGTTGACCACGTCTTCCGCAGTCAGCTCCTGCCGTCTGTCCATGCGCATATCGAGCTCCGCGTCGAATCTGTAAGAAAATCCGCGTTCTCCGTCGTCGAACTGATGCGACGACACGCCGAGGTCGAGTACCGCTCCGTCTATCGCGTCGCAACCGAGCGAATCGGTCACCCGCAGAAAGTTTTTGAAGTTATCGCGTACGAGAGTGAATCTTCCGCTCATTCCTTCGGAGAGGAAACGATCTTCCGCATACTTTATCGCGTCTTCGTCTAGATCCGTAGCTATCACGTTGCCGCCTGCTTTCATTATCCCGAGCGAATGTCCGCCTCCGCCCAGCGTCCCGTCGAAGTAAATGCCTCCGCTTCTGACGTTGAGCGCGCTTATGACTTCGTCGAGCATTACGGAAATGTGATAAGCCGTCATTCTCCCGCTTCCCCGAAAAGCGAATCGGTGTCGAGCGCGGAATCGTACTCGTTCCACTTGTCTTCGTCCCAGAGCTCCACTCTGTTGTTCATGCCGACGCTCACTACGTTCTTTTTAATGCCCGCATATGCCGTCAGCCACGAAGGAAGAGTGAATCTGCCCTGCTTGTCCTCTTCGAGAAAACTTCCGCGAGAAAATATCTTTCTCATCGCGTCCAGTCTGGGATCCTTGGAAAATCCGTCCACTTTACCGAAGCGCTCGCCGAGTATGCGTTCCGCCTCTTCCCTCGAAAAGATGTAAAGACAATGGTTCTGTCCGACCGTGATATAAGGACGATCGCCGAGCGCGTCTTTGAACTTTGAGGGAATTCTTATCCTTCCCTTGTCGTCTACCTGGTGATTGTATCTTCCCGATAAAAACACGACGGACTTCCTCCTTATTTCTTAGTCTTGGATATGACTATCTTATCATACTTTTTGACCACTGTCAACCCTTTTTGACCATTTTATATTAAAAAACTTTAATGCTTGACCACCGTCATCCCTTCGCCGCCATTTATTGACCCGAAAGGCATAAAAAGAAAAGGCATATCCGTCGCCTGTCGGCGTCTGATATGCCTTAAAAAATCTTCGGTTTTTGCTTGATCTTAATTATAATTATATACGGCGCGGGCGGTATTCATAACCGACTCCGCACCTGAAATACGGCGCGTTCAGGCAAGCTCGAAATCTATCTTGCCGTTTTCGGCGTTTTTGCAGACCACTTTGACGGGAGTGCCTATGCGCCAGCATGTCTTACCGCTGACGATAACGCGGCGTTTCTCGTCGTAGACCGCGTCCGCGCCGAGATTTTCTTTCCTGACAAGCCCTTCTATGCAGTTAGGAAGCTCCACGAATATCCCCCATTCGGTGACCGATCCGACATTGCCGTCGAAAGTTTCGCCTATGCGGAAACTCATGTATTCCGTCTTTTTTATGTCGTCGACGCGGCGCTCCGCGGCAAGAGCGATCTGCTCTCTTACGGAGCTTTGCGCGGCACATTCGGCGGCTATCTTATAATATTTTTTCATACCGCGTCCGTTACGCGCGATGTACTCCGTTATTATGCGGTGTATCTGAAGGTCGGGATAGCGGCGTATGGGCGAAGTGAAGTGGCAGTAATGTTTGAGCGCAAGCCCGAAATGTCCGAGGTCTTTATCCATGTACTTGGCTTTCGCCATGGTTCTGAGTCCCGTTTTAGCGACTGCGTGTTCGTCGGGCGTGCCCTTTACTTTTTCGAGCAGGCGGGCATACTCCGCGGGGCTGCCTCCGGAAAATTTGATCCCGAGCGTGGAGAGGAATTCGATGAATGCCTGCTCCTTTTCGGGAGGCGGGTTTTCGTGTACGCGGTAGACGAACGGCGCTTTCAGGCTGTCGAAGGTTTCGGCTACCGTTTCGTTTGCGGCAAGCATGAATTCTTCTATCATCATATGGCTTACCCTGTGTTCGTAGCGTTCCACGCCCACGCATACGCCGTTATCGTCCAGCGTTATCTTGCTTTCGGGGATATCGAAATCTATGCTGCCGCGACGCACTCTGTTGAGATGCAGTATATCCGCGAGCTCTTTCGCCGCATCGAGCATTTCGCACACGTCGGCGTTCGCTTCGCGAGCCTGCGCGTTTCCTTCCACGATGTCGGCTACGGTGTCGTAGTCCATGCGTTTTACCGTCTTTATAACACCGCGTACGATGCGCGACGCCGTTATCCTGCCGCGAGGGTCGATATTCATTATGCAGGAAAGCGTGAGTCTGTCCACAGCGGGATTGAGCGAGCATATACCGTTGGAAAGTTCACGAGGGAGCATGGGAAACACGCTGCCCGGGAAATATACGCTGGTTCCGCGGCGGAAAGCTTCCTTGTCTATGCTGCCGTTCTCTTTTACGTAATGCGAAACGTCCGCGATATGCACGGAGAGCACGAAGCCGTCGCCCTTGCGGGTAACGCCGATCGCGTCGTCAAGGTCTTTGGCGTCGGGCGCATCGACGGTGACTATGGTATCTCCGCGGAAATCCTCCCGCCCTTCCGCTTCTTTTGCCGAGACCTCGAACGCGGCGTTGCGCGCCGCCGCCTGCACCTCGGGCGGGAATTCTTCCTCGAGTCCGTATACGCGGGCAACGGACAGTATGTCAACGCTTTTTACGCCGGGTTCGCCGAGCACTTCTATGAGCTCTCCGAACAGCATGTCTCCGTCGCGTTCCAAAGGAAGTCCGACTACCTTATACCCTTCCGAGGGTTTTTTACATTCGGGCGCGACGCTTTCGATAACGAAAAGCTTGCATACCTTTCCGTCGTCGGGTACGATGACGGGTTTTCCGCTCTTGCTGAGAGTATAGGTGCCCACGACGTAAACGGTCGTTTGCTGCAATACGTCGAGAACGTGCGCTTCGCTTTTTCCCGTGCGGACGTCCGTTATGACTTCCGCGCTGACTCTGTCGCCGTTAAGCGCACCGCCGAGCGCAAACGCGGGAATGAAATAATCTTCCCCGCCGCCGTCAGGCGTCAGGAACGCATAGCCTTTGCCTGTGCCGCGGAATATGCCGCTGACAAGCATTTTTTTCTGTTCATACTTATCGAACTTCTTTTTTACGGGTCGTAAGCCGCCTGATTTCTGCCTTACGCACTTTTTTCCTTTTCTTGACATGGTTTTCTCCGATGGTGTTATTTGTGTTTATGAATGTTTTCCGATGTCCGCAAAGCGCGTCCGTCAGATAAGCGAAATACGTTGCGAGACAATAAAAAAGCGACGGAAAACCATTGCCACCGCCGCCTGTTAAATTGTAAACCTGCTTATGCTCCGATCCCCTGTCTGTCGAAGCAGAGAGTTATGAAGAACGCCACAGCTATTATCCCCATGATGATGGCTATCGCTATCGTAGCCCTCTTCATTATTCCTTCCGTTGACTTCTTCTTGTTTTTTGTATAGTAAGTTTCGGTATTGTCTATCGCGCTCACGCCGGTAGTGTTTGCGGGCTGGAAAAATATCGTTACTATCAACGCCACGGCAAGTACGGCTTCCGCGATTATGAATACCGTCCTCATCGTCTGTAATGCCGAAGCGACGGCTTCGGATACGCTTATTATATTCATTATTACACCTCTGAACGAATTAGCTTCAATCAATCTTGGTAATTATATCATACGCAAACAAGTTATGCAAGCGATTTTAAGGTGTTTTTCCAAATAGTGATATAAAATAGTGATGTAAATATGCGTATCAGAATTTTTGCAACGAGGTACCAAGTATATCCGCGGCGACCCTGAGAAGTTCGTTGACTCCGACTTTGTCCGTATCGGAAATGACGAACAGCGCTCCGAAAACGTCACCGTCACCCGCTATCGGTTCGAACGCCATAGGACATTTTTCATCGGTCGGTTGCCACTGAATGAATTCGCGGCAATCGTCGCACTTAAAACCCTTGCGTTCGTTCACGGTGCGGCGGAAACGCTCGGGAAGCTCTTTGCCCGCGAATACGTTTTTCAGTTTTCCGCTGCCGCCTATCCATTTCTCCGTATTCGATACGAGCACCGTCCCGCTCACGGCTTCCGACAGGCTCCTGACGGCTTCGGACGACAGCTCTTCGAGGGTAAGCGTCATGTCCAGCTTTCGCAGCACTATCTCTCCGTTATCCATGCACGATATTTCCATGGGGTCGCCTAACGATATCTTATGCAGTTTTCTGAATTCTCGCGGAATGACCACTCTCCCCAGTCCGTCCACTTTTCTCACTATTCCGTTGGTTTTCATAAAATTATTATGCCGTATTTTGTCGTATATATTCGCAAAACCGCATCTGACGGCATTTCGACGCGCTTGACAATACGCTACGGCAAGAGTATAATGCCTGTATGGAAAAAAAAGTCACCGTTTTTATCAGAGATAAGCTGTCCGAACCCCCCGTGCTCGTTACCGAGGGGACTCTGACACGTCTGGGCAACAGTTACAATATCCGTTACGGTGACGAAGAAGCGGTGTACACCATCGGCGTCAGCGACAAGATGATAACAATCACGCGGGAGGGCGAGGAAGATTATACGCTCATATTGCAGGAAGGCAAAGAATACCTTTTCAGCGTGTCCTCTCCTTACGGAGATATTCCCATGTCCGCACTGCCCGAGCGCACGCGCTTCACGGATAAGGGCGATACGTTTTCCCTGCGGCTCATTTATACGATAAGCGGCGGCGAGCGCAAACAGAAATTCAGGCTTTACGTCGATTGCCGCGATGTCTGACAGCGTTACGAAACCCCGACGGCTTTTGAGCCGTCGGGGTGATTCGATTATTTTCATGCGTGAAAAATTCCGTATGACGCCCGAAAAAGATCCGTTATCCGTTCCTGCGGTAAGACGAACCGAAGAAATCGCGTTTGGGCTTCGGGTATCTGAATCGGCGGACGTAATCGGACGGGGAAAAATCGTACATTTCCTGTAACCGCAGGAATATTCCCGTACATGCGCGAGTGTCGTAGAGCGCATTGTGATGCTGCGTCAGTTCCACGCCGAGAGTGCGGGCAAAATTGGAAAGTACGAGATCGCCTTTTACGTTGGTGAAATTATAATGCAGGCGTTTTCCGAGATCCACAGTGCACAGATAACGCATGTCGGGCAAAGGCATAACGCGTTTTTCCAGACACTTTGCAAGCACAGTGAGATCGAATTCGGCATTGTGCGCGATGACTACCCTGTTTCTGACGTAATCTGCGATGCGCGCCCATACTTCTTCGAATTTAGGCGCACCCTCCACCTGCTCGGGCGTTATGTGATGAATGGAAATATTGAAATCCTCGAATTCGTCCTCGGGATCGACCAAAGTATACCATTCGTCCGTTATTTTGTCATCGGTAAGCAATTCCACCGCAATGGAACAGATACTGTCGTTTTTGCTGTTGGGCGTTTCCACGTCAAGCGCTATGTAATCCATATTTTCCTCTGTAATACGCGGCGGCATGCGTCGCATGTATCCTTACGCGTTATTTTATAAGCGTTATCCGACCGACGACGGGAAGGGGCTCTTCCCGCTCTTTCACCACGTACACGATACCTATCACGGCAAGTATGAATATGCCGAGGTTGAGCAATCCGAGCAACACGCCGAACATTATTCCGAATGCGCCGCCCGCATTGACGTGCATGAATATCCCGAACAATATATTACCGACAAGCGCTATAAGCAGCATTACGAGCCCTTCGTTCGCATGCCTGCGGGCGTCCTTGTCCGAACCGTACATGAGCAGAGGCAAAAAGAATAACACTCCCCATATATAGCAAAGCGAAAATACGACTTTGCGCAACGCTCTCTCTTCCTCCGCGCTGTTTTTCCTGCTCTCGCTCTTCCCTTTATCGCGGTCATCGCTATCGTCGGTATCGCCGGCGGTCTTTTTATTCTCTTCGTCTTCCGGCAGTTTGTCTTCGTTCATCACCGCATACCTCCGTTTTATCGATGTTATGAGCATACTATTTTAATAAAGATTTGTCAAGCGCTGCACGGCATGAAAAACACTTCGGCTCCACGATCCCGCCGCTGTCGAGGCGCCGAAAACATTACGCTTTTCGACGTTTTTTATTTTTGTTGCATAACTCCTTAAATCTGCTTGATTTTTTCCTTCGTTTATGATATATTTATCGGGCTGTGAGCGTAAATCCACGCTCACTCGTAGAGCTTCAACCTTGGAGAGGTGGTTGAGTGGTCGAAGGCACACGCTTGGAAAGCGTGCGATGCGGAAACGTATCCGGGGGTTCGAATCCCCCCCTCTCCGCCAGACAGAGTCGCGTTTGAACCCGCGGCTCTGTTATTTTTGTATTAAGGGGGTTGGATGTCTAATCTCCCAAACCGAAATTTATCTTCCGAAGCTATCGGATTTTTATATCACCCGAAAAGACAATTGAATTCGGAAAAATATTATTTATTTTTGAAAAGTTTTTCGGGGTCTATTCCGCTCGCTTTAATTATATCGCCCAGGGTGGAATTGCCAGAGCCTTCCGAGTAAGAGCGCGGCGCCGATCTTTTGCTGCGCTCGGTCTTGCGTTGTTTCCGCCATGCCAAAAGTTCTTCTTTGTTCGGAAAAGGCATTTTCAGCAGCGCTTCCTCCGTCGTACCGAGAATGCGGAGCAGCTCTCCGAGATCCATGACTGTTATATCCGCGCCGTTTTTCAAAGCCTCTTCCACATACTTCATCCTTGCGCAATGTTTTACTTTCGTACCGTCATCGGGCGAGTATGTGACGAATACGTCCGCCTCTGTCGATCTCATACAGTATGTACAATCGCGATCTTTCAGCAACTGAACGACAGAAAGCATTTCTTTGAAATGCGAATGTTCGTAATTCGTGCTTATACATAACTTTTTGCCGCTTAGCGCGTCGCTTATATGCGCGCCCCGAGGTCTTACTATTTCGAGAAAACGGATAAACATATCCTTGTTTTCTCCGAGCATTTTGTTGTTTTTTATGGGCGCGCCGTATGTTTTTTCCATTTCCTCGCGCTTCAGACGAAGCTTTTCTCCGACCGCCGTCTTTATCACCCCGCCTTTGGTTTCGCCTCTGCAATCTTCGCAACCTTCGACGAATTTTTCGGCGGACAGTCCCGTTCTTCGGCATATTTCTTTTACTATCTGCATTGTGGCATATGCGTCATCGTCGCTTTTATGCTCGTGCTTCGGAGGTTCGATACCGAGTTTTTCGCATATCCCTGAAACGCCTACCGATCCGTTAGGCGTCCCAGCATAGGTATCGTACATGTATTTTGCGTCATAAAATTTACAGTCGAAAAACGGCAAGCCGTATCTTCTTGCTTCGTCGTTCAGATATTTTATATCCGCATCGGTCGTATGCCCGAATATCATGGTGTCGCCGTCCTCTATCAACGCCTTTATCCTGTCGAAATATGCCTTATAATCGGGCGCTTTTTTATATTCTTCAGGCGTGAACGCGAGCATGTTTTTCGACACGTACCAATCAAATTGTGATTTCGGATCTATTATGAACAATTTCCTGTCCGTCACCTCGAAACACTCGTTGCAAAGTACGTAGCCGAATTCGCATATTTTTCCGATGTTGTCGAAACAGTTCGCACACTCAATGTCAAAAAACAGATATTTCATTCGTTGTCCTTTTGGTCTTTATTTTATGTCATATGACGCGTCCGTGCCGTGCTTTCCTACGGTTCATAACGATCCGAAGTCTCGGGACGGAAATCGCGCCGAAAGAGTTTCCTTCGGCGCTTATGATATTTTTACGTATTTGCGGTCCCGTCAATCAGTCCACGTGTTGCCGACGGTAAGCAGCTCGTCGAGTGCGGCGTATCGGTCTTTGAGGAAATCTTTGAGGTATTCTTTCGCAGATTCGTGCGTCGTGCACTGATTATAATAACCGTTCCCGCCGCGTTCGGAAGTAAGACATTCGCGCCAACGTGAGAAATTATTGTCTATCTCCTTTTTGTAAGCAGCCGAAAATTCGTCGAGCCTGTTTATGGATTCCTCAAAAACTCCCCTCTCCCTAAGTTCGATATATCTCTGAGCCACTTCGTCCCTGAACCATTGTCTGGAGCTGAGCAAAGTGAGCCAAGGATTGACATGCGTTTTCGGAGTGCCCGAATTGCTGTTCCCGCGGTAAGGCATACACGAGAACATCCCGTCGTCCGTTTCGTCGACGTCGAAGCCGAGAGCGGAGTCCCAATCCCACGGCGCCTGGAAAGCAAGTTTCTTCGAGCCGCTTTCGCTCATGTCTATGCTCATAAGGAAACTCGACCAGCCTATATCCATATCCATGCATATCTCGTTGAGTATAAAAGTATCGATAAGCGAATCGAGCTCTATAGTAGCCTCGACCACCTCCCTGTCCGATTTTATCGTCGGATCTTCGACGACATTGTTATTTTCGTTCAGCCGAAGATAAGGATCGGCATTAAGGTCCGAATGGTCGTTGTTTACCGCATCCGCAAGGACTTCGTATATATTCTGTATTGTTTTCTTTATGAAGTCGTTTTGCGCCTGTGTGTAAACTTTGCTCTTTATCGCGTAATTGCATTCGAATTTATACGTTCCGACGTCGCTGCCGTCGGCGTATTTACCGCCGTTTTTATATGATATGGAAAATCTTTCGAGCGGCAATTCCTCGGTAGCGTAGTCGTCAAGTTCCACGAGATAACCCGTCATTATCTCGTTCATTGCCGCTACGTATTCCGCGCTCCCCTTGACGTAATCCGCGGGATCTTCGGGCTCGGCTACGTTAACTCGTTCTTCCCGCACCTCCTGCTGTTCGACAAGCAGATACAATCCTCTGTAAGTTCCGTTGACGTATACTTCGACATAACGCGAATCGGTGCAATAATATCCGTTTTCGCCGAGCATTTCGTCGGCAAGATAGTGCACCGTGGGATTGCGCAGCAGGCTTCTGTCCTTATAATCGGCGAGAAGCACCCATTCTTTGGCTTTAAGATCCTCGTTCACTCCGAGCATGACCTGTTTGCTGTCGAATTTGATCTTATATGGTTTTTTCGCATAGTCTGCGCTGTAATTCCCGCGGACTTTAACGCGCGCGGTCACGTCGGTCATTGCGTATTCGTCATCGCAGTCGGAAACGGATACGGTGCATTTGTAATAATCGGCGCTCGTTCTGTTCCCCTGTATTTCCTGTCCGTTAAGAGTTCTTATGGATATCGTCGGGATCTCCTCGTAAGTGCCGCCGTATCCGCATTCGCATTTCGTCTTATAAAGATGTCCGACGTTGCGTCCGCTTACTTCCGTTTCTTTGTGCGGCTCGATCTTTGAAGTCCCGCAATTCACGCACTTATAAGTATGATGCGTTTCCGTATGCGAAACATAAGCGTAATCGTGAGCGGTCATGCTCAATATAACGTCGCCCATGTCTGCGGGTTCTTTGCCCTCCGCGTCGAGGAATATCTCGCCGCATTCGCTGCATTTGTAATAATCAATATTGCCCTCGCTCACGCATGTGGGTTCGGTCGCGCTTATTTTTTCCAGCGTATGCTCGTGACCGATAACGGGCAACCCCGATCCGCAACCGACTAACGCCATTGCCGAAAACGCAAGCGCTATCGCCATCAATATTCCGAAAATCCTTTTCATCATTTCCCTCCCGTTTTCTGCGCGAAAACTTTTATAAAGAGTATCACAGTGGCCGCAATTTGTCAAGACCGATTTCCTAAATAATCAAAATAGCTGCGTATATGATCGGATTTATATGTTTAATTTGCTCATTTCTTTGATATAAAATTGACATCGAGCGGCATTTCTGTTAAACTGTATCGGAAAACCAACGGAGAGACGTCCGAATCATCACGTCGCAAATTCACATTGTTTGAAACGGTAATACAAAAGATAGACGAATTCGTTTGGGGGATCCCCCTTATGGTGCTTATTCTCGGAGTGGGCATTTATCTTACCGTTCGGCTCGTCGTTCTCCCAATAAGAAAACTGCCGAGGGCGTTCAGGTACATATTCTCAAAGGAAGAAGGCCACGGCGAAGTTTCAAGCTTCGGGGCGCTTTGTACCGCGCTTTCCGCGACTATCGGTACGGGAAACATAGTAGGCGTGGCTACGGCTATCGTCGCGGGCGGACCCGGAGCTTTGCTGTGGATGTGGCTCGCCGCTTTCTTCGGAATGGCTACGAAGTATGCGGAAGGCGTGCTCGCCGTCAAATATCGCAAGACTTTCCCCGACGGACATGTGCTCGGCGGTCCGTTCCATTACATAGAACACGGAATGGGCAGAAAATGGAAATTCCTCGCGATAATCTTTGCCGTGCTCGGAATGTGCGTCGGGCTCTTCGGAATAGGCACGTTCACTCAGGTGAATTCCATCACCGGCGCGATAGACAACCTGTTTTCGTCCGCGCCTAAAATAAGCATACTCGGCGGGCAATACAGCATAGCAATCGTCATATCCGGCGTCATACTCACCGCGGTAGTCGCGCTGGTGCTCCTCGGCGGAGTGAAACGCATCGCTAAAGTTTCCGAAATGATAGTGCCGTTCATGGCGATATCGTACCTGCTGATCAGCCTGTTCGTTCTGTTTTTCAACGTGACCGCACTCCCCTCCGCGGTAGCTCAGATATTCGTCGGCGCGTTTTCACCGCGCGCCGTGGCGGGAGGCGTCGCGGGCAGTTTCCTCGTCGCCATGCAGAACGGCATAGCGCGCGGCATTTTCTCAAACGAAGCGGGGCTCGGCAGCGCGCCGATCGCGGCGGCGGTAGCCAAGACGAAAGAACCCGTTCGTCAGGGACTGGTTTCCATGACGGGAACTTTTATCGATACGATAATCATTTGCACGCTCACCGGACTTACGATAGTCATCACGGAAAGCTGGGACAGAGGGCTTGACGGGGTCTACGTTACGATGAACGCTTTCTCCGCTCTCCCCGGGATATTCTCCGAAATAGGTCCGATATTGCTTTCCGTGTGCCTGGTCTTTTTCGCGTTCACTACCATACTCGGCTGGAATTTTTACGGGGAAAGATGTCTGGAATACATAGCGGGAAGAAGGCGCGGCGCAATTTACGCATACAGGATAGCCTATATAGCTGCGGTGTTCATCGGACCGTATATGACTATACAGGCGGTGTGGAACATCGCGGATATTTTTAACGGGCTCATGGCTATCCCCAACCTTATCGCGCTCATCGCGTTGTCGGGCGTAGTCGCGCGGGAAACGCGGGAATATTTTAAAAAATATCCGAAATACGTCAAACCGAATGCAAGCATGAACGACGAACACCGTATCGAAGCGGTCGCTTGCGAACCTGTGGATATCGAGTCGGACGCCGACACGGGATCAGACGCAAGTCCCCCGCCCGATCCGCCCCCGAAAGATACGGGCTGAAATTCCGCAAGGGAGCTCGGACGTATGCGCGCATGCGCTAGAAGCCCGAAGCATGATCCTCGCGATCGTCAACGATCGTATAAAACCGTTTCCGACTGATTTAATATTATATTTTCAGCAAAGAGGCTGCCGCATATTTTTATATGCAACAGTCTCTTTTTGATATCGTCTTTAATGCCTCGCGGCTTCAAAGATTTGTGATCCATTCAGTTAAGTATCCACACGGCGGTGTTGAGAGCGGTGGCAAGGCTGAGCCACACGGGATAAAGCAGCATCAGATAAAAATAAAGATCTCCGCGGCGTTTAAGATCGGCAAGGAGCAGGAATGCCGCTATCAGGTTAACGACTATGATGACTTCGCCGAGGAAGATCTGCCGAAGCGCAAAGAACGCCAGGCACCATACCACGTTAAGTACGCCGTTCACGGCAAACAGCACCGCAGTGCTTACCGAAAAGCGACGGTCGGAGAGCAGGAACAACGTCACGAAAGAAAGGACGTATACTGCGCTCCAGACTATGGGGAAAAGGATCTTAGGCGGCCACTCGGAAGGCATGGCGAGCGTGGCATACCACTCCATACCGAGGTTGGTCAGTATCCCGCCTACCACGGCGACGGCTATTATTGCGATGCCCGATACAATGCGCTTGATATTGATGTTCATATCATTAATTTATTGCGTTTTGCGAGAAAATATAGCAAATACAGGAAAAGAAATGCAAACTATCGAAAAAAATGTTAGAATTACAATAATAATTTTCGATTTTGCTATATACTTTTTTGTCGCTATATGTTATTATATTGTCAAATGAAGGAAAAAGACGAAAAAACAACGGAAAGATCGCGTTACGGGATACGCAAGCTGGCGACTATGGCGGTATTGACCGCGCTGTCGCTCATCGTATTCGTGATAGAAGCGCAGTTTCCGCCGTTGTTTATACCCGGGGCGAAGCTCGGTCTTGCGAATATATTTTCGCTTTTCGTTTTGTTGCTTTACGGCCCCGCGGAAGCCGCCGCGGTGGTGCTGTGCCGCTCGCTCCTGTCCGCGCTCATAACGGGACCTGTGTCGGCTTTGCTTTACAGCCTGCCTGCGGGCTTGATTTCGATAGCGCTTTCCGCGCTGCTTGTCAGAAAGGCGCTCAGCGCCGTCAGTCTCGTTTCGATAAGCGTTGCGGGAGCGGTACTTCACAACATTGTTCAGAACATCGTGTTCGTCGCTCTTAACGGCGCGCCCGAAATGCTCTTTTATATGCCCTATCTTGCTCTTATCGGTGTCGCGAGCGGCGCTTTCGTAGGACTTGCGTTGCACCTGCTCGTCAGACACTTACCGATAAAATTACTCACTCGGATGTCCAAAGGAGATATTAAGTGAAAACGAAAAAAGGATTCCGATTCAATCGGGGCGTACACGTACCCGATAAAAAAATCGCAAGGGACGCGGCTATCGTAACGATGCCCGCTCCCGACGTAGCCATGCTGTCAACGTCCATGGCGCTCGGCAGACCCGCGGTCCCCGTCATCGCCGTCGGAGATAAAGTCAGGCTCGGTCAGCTGATAGCGCGCGCAGACGGCGCCATAAGCGGCAACGTCCACGCAAGCGTGAGCGGCGAAGTCATCGCGATCGCGGAAAGACAAAACGCGACGGGCGGAACGGAAACGTACATAGACATTGCCGGCGACGGCAAGGACGAAAAAGAATTCCTTCCGCCGCTTACCGACCCGAGCGGAGATGACATACGCAAACGCGCGCTTGACGCGGGGCTCGTCGGCATGGGCGGCGCAGGCTTCCCTACCGCCGTCAAACTTTCGCCTAAAACGCCCGTCGATACGCTCGTCATCAACGGCGCGGAGTGCGAGCCGTACCTGACATGCGATTTCCGTATCATGCTCGAAAACACGGACGAGATCGTGCGCGGCGCGAAATATTTTGCAAAAGCGCTCGGGATCGACAACATCGTAATCGGCATTGAAGCGAATAAACCCGAGTGTATCGAAGCATTCGGCAAGTATGACGGGATCACGGTCGTAAAGCTCAAAAAGCAGTACCCCATGGGCGGCGAAAAACAGCTCATTTACTGCGCTACGAAACGCAAGGTCCCCGCAGGCAAGCTCCCCGCGGACGCAGGCTGCGACGTTCAGAACGTCGCGACGTGTCTGGCGATGTGCGAAGCCGTCGAACAAGGCAAACCGCTCATAGACCGCGTCATGACGGTCGCGGGCAGCGGCATTGCCGAACCGAAAAACGTTCGGGTCAGGCTGGGTACGCCGCTGGAAAAAGTCGTGGAGTTCTGCGGAGGGAAAAACGAAAACGCGGTCAAGTTCATCAGCGGCGGTCCGATGATGGGGTTTGCGATAATCGGACTCAACACTCCCACAAAAAAAACGACGGGCGGGCTGCTCCTGCTCTCTGCGGAAGAAACGGACGAATCGTCGGAAACCAACTGCCTGTCCTGCGGGAAATGCGCGGACGTATGCCCGATGAAACTCATGCCCATGAATACGGTATTTTACGCGAAAGCGGGAGATTTCGAAGGCGCCAAGAAAATGGGCGGCGTACTCAACTGCATCGAATGCGGCGCGTGCGCTTACGTCTGCCCCGCGAAACAACCGCTGATACAGTACATAAGGCTCGCAAAAGCAGAATTAAGGAAAAGGAGATAAGACATGACAGAAATGATAATTTCCGCATCTCCGCATATCAGATCGAGAGTAACGACAAGGCGCCTCATGATCGACGTCTGTATCGCGCTTTTACCGTGCTGCGTCGCAGGCATAGTTTTCTTCGGCTGGTACTCGCTCGCGGTCATCGCAATATCCGTCGCTACCGCCGTACTGACGGAGATAGTTTACTCGCTTATTTACAACAAAGCGTGGAAGGACTTTAAGAGCAAGCTCGTCGGCACTATCCGCGGATTCGATTTCACGTCGGTAGTGACGGGCATGATACTCGCGCTCATTATTCCGACCACATACAGTAGCGGCGACAGTCTTGTTTACCTGCCCTGGTACATACCTTTTCTCGGCGCTATGTTTGCTATAGCGATCTGCAAAATGCTGTTCGGCGGCACGGGGCGCAATATCGTCAATCCCGCGGACACGGCGCGCGTATTCCTGTTTATAGCGTTTACCGCATACCTGACCGCGTGCGTCGGGAACTGTGTCGTTTCCCCCGTAACGGAGCTTTCCGCCGAGTCCGGCAAGATTTTGTCGGGAGCTACGCCGCTGACAGCAATGCTTGCCGGAAACGCAATGCCGCTGAGCAATCTTGACCTATTGCTCGGCACCGGCGTCGACGGAAGCATGGGAGAGACCTGCAAGGTCGCGATAATCGTCGGCTATATATATCTTTGCGCAAGAAAAGTGATAAAGTGGTATTATCCGCTCATCTACATAGCGACGGCGGGACTGTTCGCTTCCGCGCTCGAATGGGACATCTCATACTTCCTGCCTTCGATACTTTCGGGCGGACTGATGTTCGGCGCGGTTTTCATGGCGACCGATTATTCCACGAGCCCCAAATCCACGCTTGCGAACGTGATATATTTCATCTGTCTCGGACTGTTCAATGCGGGACTTCGGAAAACAACGGGCATCGAGGTCACTTCGTTCTGTATCCTTCTCATGAACTGTCTGACCCCGCTTCTTGACAGATACATTCCCCGCCGCCCGTTCGGTTATGTCAGGGAAAAGAAAAAGCCCGACGGCGCAAAGGAGGCAAAACAATGAAGCTCAAAGATTTTCTGCGTTCCAATTCTTTCCGCTGTATCGTCGTATTGCTGGTGATCACGATAGTCTGCGGAGCGATACTCGCCCTTTGCAACGACCTGTTCTTCGTTTCCGACAGAGAAATGTTCGAACGCAGTATGACCAAAATATATGACGGCGACGCGTCGCAGCTTGTAGACCTTATCCCCGACGACGCGGAAGAAATAACTTATACGACTTATGACTGCGAGGCTGTGATACTTGACGCGCACAAGTCGCCCGACGGCAAGACATGGCTCGTTCAGTCCAAAGGCAACAAATGCGGTTATCAGAACGGTTCCGTCACGCTGTGGCTCAATATGAGCGTAGAGAGCGGACAGCTGACGGCGATAAACAAGATCATCGTCGACAGTTACGACTCGTCACAGACGCTGATCGGCTCGATAAGCGAAACGTATCTCGCGCAGTACTCGTCGGAGCAATACCGTGACGTTGTAACGGGCGGCGGACATTTCTCCAACGTAAAGATGTCCGCGGAAGAAACTACGGACGCTAACGAAATAGTCGCCGCGGGTGCGACGTACACGTCGAAAGCCGTCAATGCCGCCGTAAACGGCGCAATGGATTACGTCCGCGAATTCGCGAAGGAGGGCGTATGAACAACAAATACGGAAAAATAGCCATTAACGGACTGATATTCAATAATCCGACGTTCATGCTCGTGCTCGGCACCTGCCCCACTCTGGCAATGACGAGCAAAGCCATGGACGCGTTCGGAATGGGAGTTTCGGTAATATTCGTCCTTACGCTCAGCAACATAATAATTTCTGCGCTGAGGAAGCTTATACCGAACACGGTGCGCATACCCGCGTATATAGTCATAATCGCAACGCTGGTCACCATACTCAAACTATTCCTTAACAAATTCGTTCCCGATCTGTACTCCTCGATGGGTACGTTCCTGCCGCTGATCGTCGTCAACTGTATCATTCTCGGCAGAGCGGAGGCATTCGCAAGCAAAAACAAGGTGCTCGATTCGGCGCTCGACGGGATATTCACGGGAGCGGGGTTCATGGTCGCGCTCGTAATCATGGGTATCATACGCGAATTCATCGGCTCGGGTTCGATATTCGGACTGAAAATAATGGATTTCAGTATCCCCTTCTTTTCGATGCCGATGGGCGCGTTCATCGTTTACGGCTTGTGTATTGCGGGCTTTGTGCAAATAGTCGATTGCGTTCAGAGGAGCCGCAGAATAAAGAAAGCAAGACTGCTCCATGAAGAAATACTTAACGGGGAGGACAAATAACATGTGGTCAATGATAATCTCGGTGATAATTTCCGCAGGCTTTGCGAATAACTTCGTATTTTCCCAGACTTACGGTATATGTCCCTTCCTCGGCGTTTCCAAGCAGACTTCGAGCGCGGTCGGAATGGGCGTTGCGGTGACAGTCGTCATGGTCATCGCCACGATGATAACTTATCCGATATACATGCTGCTCGTCGCGCTCGACATCAGGTTCCTCGAAATACTCGTGTTCATTTTCGTTATAGCCGCGCTCGTGCAAATGCTGGAAAAGATAATCAAAAAAGTTTCTCCCCCGCTTTATAACGCAATGGGTATTTATCTGCCGCTTATAACGACAAACTGCGCGGTGCTCGCCGTCTGCGAGATAACTTCAAACGCGCTCATAAGCGGGACATGGGAACCCGCGCTCATAGCGGGAGTGGAAATGAACTTCGGTTTTTCCGTTCTCTACGCGCTTGCGGGCGGCTGCGGTTTCATGATCGCTATGGTGATAATGAGCGGTATGCGCGAAAAGATAAACCACCTCAATCTGCCCAAAGCGTTGCAAGGCTTCCCGATAACGATGGTAACGGCGGCTTTCATAGCAATGGCGTTCTATGTGTTTACCATGATCAAGCTCGGAGGTTGATATGATCTGCGAAGTAACTATAGAGACACTGAAAACGATAGGGATAGTGGTCGGGATATTCAGCGCCGTCGCGCTTATCCTGACGATACTCATACTCGTGATAAGCAAGGTATGCCGTATAGATACGGACGAAAAGCTGGAAAAAGTCCTTGAAAAACTCGCGGGTGCAAACTGCGGAGGCTGCGGCTGCTCGGGCTGCGCGGGCTTTGCGGAAAAACTGTGCAAAGGTCAGTGTTCCCTGTCCGACTGCCACGTCACGAGCGCGGAAAACAAGCGGGAGATCGCGGGCATACTCGGCATCGAAGCGGGCGACGAAGAACCGACCGTTGCGTGCGTTATGTGCAGCGGCGGTAAAAACGCGGTGGACCTTTACAAATACAGCGGCATAAACACATGCGTTTACGAAGCTCAGCTGTTCAAGGGAGCGAAACTTTGCGACGACGGCTGTCTGGGATTCGGCACATGCCTTGCCGCCTGTCCCGAACACGCAATAAGCATACACGACAACGTGTCTTACGTCGATCCCGACGCATGTATTTCCTGCGGGATGTGCATTTCCGCATGCCCCAAGCATCTTATCGAGCGCATACCCGTCAAAGCGGCGGTATACGTCGCCTGCTCCTCTCACTGCAAAGGCAAAGAAGTCATGAACATGTGTAAAGCGGGTTGTATCAGCTGCGGGCTTTGCGTAAAAAACTGCCCCGAACACGCGATAACAATGGTCGACAACGTGCCTAGGATAGACTATACGAAATGTACGGGTTGCTTCACCTGCGTTTCCAAATGCCCGAGAAAAGTAATAAAAGTAAGAACGGAACGCAGAAAATAAGGAAGAACAAAACGATTAAGCACAAAAAAGAACGGAGATTTGACTCCGTTCTTTTTTACATTCGTAAAGCGGTCGGACCGACGTTTATCCCGCCTTCGCTCAGCCGAGTGTGGGGGAATAGTCCCCCGTCGCGTAAATTTTCAGTCCGTGGGGCACGCAGATGATAGTCCCGCCGCCTGCGTCGATTGCTTTCATGTGCGCGCAGTCTTTCCTGTTGCTGCAATCGGCGTCGGAAATATAAGTTTTGCCGCCACTCTCTATCACCACGGTATTGAAAGCCGATCTTTCTTTATCGGTAAATATCGTGATCGTATACCCGCCGTCCAAGTCGGAATATTCGACAATGCCCGAGTACTCTTCGTTCAGCGTCAGACTGCCGTCCGCGAACGAATACGTGAACACGCGCTCGCCGTTACGTTCGGCGATTATTTCGATGGCGTTTGCGTCGGTGCGCGTGAATACGAACGCAACGAACAAGCCTGTCACAAGCAGCGCTATCAAGCCGTATACGACCAGATCGGCTTTACGGAACGGTTTTCCCTTTCGTGCGCGTCCGATATCTTCAATCAATGCTGAGCTCCTCGACTACTTCAATGCCGTCGTCGTGCAATACGTATTCGTTTACCGCCATGTTAGTATAAAGCGTGTAACCGCCGTTTTCGGCGTAAAGCATGGCATATTTGTACCCCGAACGACTCGCCGCGGTAAGCGCGGCGTTTTTATCCGTGACCGCAAGCGCGGTCGTGAGCGCGTCGCCTTCCGCCGCGCTTTTTCCGAATACCGTGCCTGTCACGAATCCGCTGTCCGTCGGACGCCCGTCGAAAGGATCGATGAGGTGAGAATAGCGCACGCCGTCCTGAATGAAAAAGCGTTCGTAATCGCCGCTCGTGCTGCCCGCCGCGTTCTTTGCGTATACCGAAAGATATTCTCCGCTGCCGCGGGGATGTCTGAGCGCGACCTCATACATATTCTTTTCAGGTGCGCCCTTTGCGCTCTCCGCGCTTTCGGCGAGGCAAATCGAGCTTGTCCCTATACTGACATAAGACTTATACAGTCCGTATCCCGCAAGGATCTCGACGCACCTGTCCGCGGCATACCCCTTGCCTATCCCGCCGAGATCGATGTTCATCGTATATGTTTTTCCGCCCGCCGTCACGGTCGCGGAAGGTTTCGTCACATAATATTTTCCGCCGATTTCGGAAAGCTCCACCGCTCCGAAATCCAGTATGTCCTCGTCAGAAAACGCCGTTATGTATTCTTCGTCGGGGACGGACGCGGTCTCCCTGTCATACGGCTCTGTCGGCTCATAATCGGTTTCGTTGAAACGCGGAGTAAAGCCCCACAGATCGACGAGATTGCCTACCGCGGGATTATAATGCCCTTCCGTTTTTTCGTACATCTCTTCCGCGATTGACAGCACTTCGTAAGTTATGCGCGACACTTCCATGCGCTCACCCGCGTCCGCGGCATTGAAACGCACCACGTCCGAGCCTTCAACGCTACCTATGGCTTTTTCGACATCCGAAAGCAGTTTTTCCGTTTCTTCCGCGGCTTTGTCGGCGGCGTCGGAAACGGCGTTGTAATTACCCACGACGACGTAAGAATAAGTCCCGAAATATCCCATCATGTCGAAGCGCCTGGCAACGGAAGAACAGCCCGTAAGCGCAAACGCCGCACACGCAAGTATTATCGCAAAGGCGGAAATACCGATTTTTTTCAAAAGCTTTTTCACGTTTTCAGTTTACCATAAAGCGCGCCCGTTGTCAAGAAACGGATACGGACGCGCTTTTTGTGCGAGTCCGTATCCGCAATAGGAGTTTATTGTTTTTTCTTTTTTTCGCCACCCGTTCCCGTGCGCGTGCGTTTTACGGCAGAGCGTGTCGCTCTTAACGGCGCGCCGCGTCAGCGCATGAACACTATGTTGACTTCAAACATACCGCCGTTGGTCTTTATTTCGAATTCCCCGTCGTACCTGTCGCAAATGAGCCTTATGCTCCGCATGCCGTAGCCGTGCGAATCCTTGTCCGGTTTTGTCGTGCTCGGGAGTCCGTCGGAGAACGACAGCTCGCGGTCGAGACAGTTGCTCGTGCTGACCTGAGTGAAATCCTTTACGGAGCGAACGACGAGGTTTATGAACCGTTTTTCCTCCGGAAGATCCTCCACCGCCTCTATCGCGTTATCGAGAAGATTTCCGAAAAGCGAGTACAGGTCGGGATCAGACATGAATTTAAGCGACGAACCGTCCGCGATACAGTAGAGCTTTATGTTGCGTTTGTTGCAGTAAAGGCTTTTTTCGGTGAGGATTATATCGAGAGCTTCGTTGCCCGTCCGTATGCCCGCGTCGTAAATGGAGATCATGTTTTCGATCTCTTTTATCGCCTCTTTGCCCGCCGTCGAGGAGCCTATCTCGCGTATCTGGTGTTTCAGATCGTGACATTTGAGATTTATCAGCTCGATGTTTTCTTTCGCAAGCGCATACTGCTCCTCCGCCTGTTTCAGCAGACGGTTCGCAATGGTATAACCGCGTTCGAGCTGCTTTTTGAATATGACTTCGAACATCAGATAGAACGTGAAAATACAACATGTGATGTTGTAGAACGACAGCAGATACATATAAAGTACGTTTGTGTCCTCGTCGGTATAATATGTGACGACCGACGTTATGACGACGTTGAAAAGCACGAAAAGCACGACGAAAACGAACAGCGACGAGCTTTTGAGCTCGAATTTATCACTGCTTTTCAGGCGCGCGAACACAAAGCGATAGCTCGCAGTGTACATTACGGTGTAAACGAACGCATAAAGGCAGTAGCCGAACAGAGTAAGCAATTCGTAACGCATGGGCGATTCGCTCGCCAGCGACTGAGTGCCCGCCCTGTACATTATTACGGGCAGATATTCGGTAACGTTTCCGCTGCCGTACGCCCCGCCCGAAAACGAGTCGTAACCGAAGATAAGGCTGAGCGACATCATTCCGAGATCGAATACCTGATATGCGATATGCTGCGTCGTGTATGCCGCTACTCCGCGGAATACCACAGACACCCAGTTCAGTTCGTAACATATCTTCAGAAAAGGCAGAGTGACCGCAAACATGAACGTAAAAACAAGAGAACAGTAAAACGCGTTGTATGCTATGACGGGTATTGCGAACGCTATGCCTACGCATGCCGCGCATGAAAGCGAGTAGCGCAAAGCAAACATGGGACGACGTTTCAGCCCCATGCACATCAGCAGTTCCGCGACAAGCAGCTCTACCATGAATATCGCTTTATACAGATAGAATGCGGTGAAAGCGTACATCAGACCAGTCCCCCGAGGTACTCCACGACCGCCTTACGGAATTCCTTGCGCTTCGCATAGGATATGCTCAGCGTTTCCCCTCCGACCACCGCGGTATTGTTTCCTATCGATTCTACGTAACGCGGATTGACGAGATAATAGCTGTTGCAACGCACGAAACGCATCTCTTCCAGGCGGCGCTCCGCCTTGCTCAGGCTCCCGTATGAGCTGTAATTGCCGTGCGTCGTATGATAAATAAGTTCATGACCGCGCACTTCGACATATTTGAGGTCGGACGCCGCGATCGAAATGACCGCATCCGCTGTCTTGACGGGGATTATCACGTCGTGAATGTTAAGCCTGCCGATTATACGCTGCATCTTCACGGCGAAATGTTCGTATTCGAACGGCTTGACGATGAAATCGGCGGCGCCGACTTCATAGCCGTTGATCGCGTACTGCGACATGTTTGTCACAAAAACAAGGACAACGGACTTGTCCGTTTCCCTCAGCTTTTTTGCGGCGGTCATGCCGTCCATATCCGGCAGTACGATATCCATGAACACTATATCGTAACCCGCCTTGTACGTGTCAAGGAATTCGGTGGAAAATCCGAAACTGCGCTTGTTCATTATCAGTCCGTTTTCCGTCCCGTATCTGTCAAGCATGCTCACGAGTCTTGCCGCGGATTCCGCGTCGTCTTCGATTATGGCAATATTGACGGTTTTATTGTTCGCATCCATATATTATATTTATACCACAATATTTCTGAATCGTCAATATCTTTATCGGTTTTTGTCCTCCGATTTGCCCTCGTCCCTTCCGCGACTCTTTGCCGCTGCGACCGACCGAAAGGCATATGGCATTTTCATACAATAAAATGACAATCGCGTATCGTTTTTTCTTGACGTTGCCGCCGTTAAGTAGTAAACTGAAAATAATAAGAAATCTTATTATTTCGGAGGTTTCTCATGCGTAGTTTTCACAGGCTGATGATACGTGCCGACGCGGCTATGAGAAAGACCGTGCTCGGAGGCGCGGCAGCCGTCGGACTTTCTTCGGGTCAGCCGAAGCTGCTCGAATATCTTTATATCTGCGGCGACGCGGATCAGAGAACGATAGCCGCAAACAGCGGTATCGAAGCGACAACTGCGGGAACCGTGCTTGCGGGGATGGAAGAAAAAGGATTGATAATTCGCAGAAGAAGCGACAGCGACAAGCGCGCGGTCATTGTCGGGCTTACCGATAAAGGCAGGAACGCCGCGAAAAGCGCCGTCGGGATATTCGGCGAAGCGGATAAAAAAGCGCTCGAAGGTCTGAGCGAAAAAGAAATCGCCGTCGTTTGCGATATACTCGAAAAAGTATGCGCCAACCTCGGTTGCTGACAAGGAGCCATAATGGAAAAAACAGAAACACTTAATGAGGACAACGACGCGGATCAGCAGACACAGGTCGATATACATACTTCCTGCGAAGACAAAAACAACATTTCGTCTCAAAAAAATTCAGGCATAGGAAAGAAAGTGATCGGATACATAAAGAGATCGCTTTTCCTTTGTCTCGGACTTACCATAATGTCGTTCGCTATCGCGCTTTCCATAAAAGCCGCGCTCGGCACGTCCCCTATCTCGAGCACGCCTTATGTGCTCAATATCGTAACGGGACTGTCCGTCGGCGTTACGACGATAATCTTCAACACGTTTATCGTTTTGCTGCAAATAGTGATACTGAGAAAAAAATTCAGACCTTTTCAGCTGTTGCAGATACCCGTGAGCATGATATTCGGGTTTTTATGCGACTTTGCGCTTTTTTGCCTGGACGGATTGACCCTTTCGGCGTACTGGCAGCAGTGGCTCGTCTGTATCGCAAGCGTTATCGTGCTCGCTTTCGGCGTAAGCATAGAAGTCAACGCAAAACTTGTTACTCTTGCGGGCGAAGGGCTTGTCCTCGCTATATGCCGCATCTGCCCCATAAAATTCGGATATATGAAAGTCATATGCGATCTCGGCATGGTGCTTACCGCCGTTCTGATCTCGCTTATATTCCTGCATAACGTACAGGGCGTGCGCGAAGGCACCCTTGCCGCCGCAGTTTTCGTAGGGCTGATAGCTAAGCAGTTCAACAGGTTCATGACCCCGTTTTCGCAAAAGCTGCTCGGAATATCGGAAAAGAAACAAAGCGCCGACTTGTCGGAAGGATCGGAAAAGGAACAGGATACGGGGGCAACCGAAAACTGAAACTAAGTGCGTAAAGCGCATTTTCAGGCACAAGAAAAGACCGTACGCCGCAATTACCGCGGCGACGGCCGTTTTCATGTCATCAAACTCATTACGCCTTATTACTTCTCCTTATAATAAAGCATGCAATGGCAGTAACCTTCGAAACTCGGATCCGCTATCTGGTCGCGGAATTCCTTGCACATGCACTTGGTGTCGGGAGTTTTTTCCAGTCTGCACGGGCAATAACCGTCTTTCGCTTTAAGCCCTTCCTTTATCTGGGCGACTATTTCTTTATCTTCGTTGTAACGTACTTTCATTTTGCGTCTCCTTTTCCTTTTACATTATTATATTCTTTTTGATGCGATATGTCAACGTAAAAAGCGGAGAGGCGTTTCCGCTTCTCCGCTTTTTAAGACGATATTATTCGATATCTATCTTATGCCCCGATTCGAGAGCACGCTGCTCCTTGGGTATGGAAATAGTCAGTATGCCGTTCTCGTACTTGGCTTTGATATCCTCTTTGCGAATATCGCCGACATAGTAGCTCCTCCTGCAAGAGAAACTGCGCTCCCTGCGGATGTAGTTCTCTTTCTTGCTCTTTTCAGCCTCTGACTTAGACGCGCTTATGTTCAGATATCCGTCCTTGATATCGATGGAAATATCCTTCTTGTCAAGTCCGGGAAGCTCGACTTCCATCACGTACCCGTTCTCGTTTTCCTTCACATCCGTGCGCATATATCCGTAGCCGGAGTGGCGGCGCTCACCGCGCAACATAGGAAAAAGATCCTGCAAAGCTTCATCGAAGAAGTCGTAATCCATAAATCCGTCATGCATTCTGCTAAGTTCGTTTTTCATAGTATTTTACCTCCGAATATATTTGGCACTTTAACGTGTCGATTGTTAGCACTCTTTCTTTGAGTCTGCTAATATTATAGCACTTGTAATTTATTTGTCAAGTGTTTTGAGAAAAATTTTCAAAAAAAATTTTATCCCGAAAACAGATAAATATACGTGAAAAGCGCAGGCAAAAAACGTATTAAAAAAAGAAACAAATCCCCTGCTTTACGATTGACATTAAGGCGAACTTGTGCTATACTTCAATAGATTTTTGCGGATGTGGCGGAATTGGCAGACGCGCTAGATTCAGGTTCTAGTGATGAGAGTCGTGCAGGTTCAACTCCTGTCATCCGCACCAAGTCATAATAGCTTGAACTTCTTTACCGTAAAAAGAATGTTCGGGCTATTTTGCTATATTGAAGAATTTAAAGAATTCCGAACATAAAAATAGCGGGCAGAGCGAATTTCGCTCTGCCCGCTCGCCGTTTTTATCATCTTAATCTTTTTCTTTTACGGCGCAACTTGATAATTTCGATTTTTACTAACTTATATACCGCAACTTTCAGCGGTTTCCTCTCGCCGCAACTTACGGCGGCGCTCCCTGTACTTTTTAAAGGGATAAATTATTATTAAGTTTTGTATTCAGTTGTCTATTTGCCGACCATTCGGCATAGTCTTTTTGCCCTTGTTCGGACAGAAGATATGCTCTGATTTGCGGTAACAGAACTCTTGCAAGAGATTCTATTTGGTAATCAGGAATATCAAAGTCAGTTTGATTTAGTTTCTTTCTCGCCATTCCCCGTAGTTATGTATTCTGTTCGATACGTTTTCCTCCTTATTAGCGGTTATTCAGTTTTACTTGCTCCAACCGTTTCCAGACGATTTGAAAGGTGAAGAGCGCTTTGCAGCCTTCCTTTGCTCGGCGGTTGCCAACGCTTCCCTAAGTTTGTCCGGTGCTTGCTCACGTAACTCTCTCAAAGTCTTGGCGTCCTCTTGTAGCGACAGTCGCTCTCGTTCAGTCTTCTGGTAGAGCTGAAAGACATCGTGCTGGTCTTTTATGCTGTATTCAAGCTCTTGTCTGAGCCTTGCGTTATCTGCGGCAAGTGCCGGTACGTCTCTCTTGTTAGGTTTTCTCTTTCCTGCATTGTATTCCTGTGCGACGTCCGCGGCGGCTTGAAGAGGAGCAACTTCGCGTTGTAAGTGCTCACGCTTTTCTTCAAGCTCATGCATGACTTGTTTCGCGTGGGCTTGGCTTTTCTCTGCGGCTTCTTTTCGCCTTTCGGCCTCGGATGCCTGCAACATGGCGGCTACGGCTTCGTCTTTCATCTTTTTGACCTTGTACGACATTGTGTCAAGATGTTTTGCGATACTGCCTTCCTTGCCGCGTTGCAAGTTCCATTTCTTACCCACGACAGAATGAAAGTCTGTCTGCAAGGATTGCAGCGCCTTGCGGTCAAACAGTTGCTTGGCGCAGAGCCTGCCGTCTGCAATCGGGATTAAGTTCAGATGCAAATGCGGCGTAGTTTCGTCCATGTGGACGACGGCGGAAATAATATTCTCTTCGCCGTATCTGTCCGAAAAAAAGCGAGTACAGTCTGCAAAGAATTTTTCCTGTTCCATAGATGACAGACTTTTAAAAAATTCTCTGTCCGAACCAACGACAAAGGAACACATCAGAACTGCGTCCTTGCGCACTTTCGTAGGCAAGTCAAGTTCCGCTATCCTTTTGTTGATGTGCTGCGTGTAGGAACATTGTCGCTTAATGACGTTGTAGTTGTTCCGAGTGCGGGTGCAGTCTATCTGAGGATTGTTGGCAGGATAGCTCTCATCTCGCTCGTTCTCCTGTTCGACGGGCGCAATGTCCGTCTTGTGATATTTTTCCATGTGACAAACTAAGTAGCTTATAATTTTACCTCCCGTTATTTTTGTTATAAAGCCCTCGGCAGAGCGAACGGTACTTCGCTTGCGAAGTATAGTGAGCTATACTTCGAACCCACGAAGTCGAAGAAGTATCAATAAACCAATTCACGTTTGCTTGCCGAAATCAGACTTTTGCTTGTCCTGTAATTTCCATTTGCTTGCCTGATTTATGGCGGTCTGATTGTCGTTTGCTTGTTCATTTTTCACCTCCTGATATGTTGATTATTTATCATTACCCACGAGCAAAATCATGGGCTTGATTGTCTAAAAAAGAACGCAAAAAAGTCGCTGATGCTTGTAACGCGATCACCGACTTAAAACCTTGTTTAGCTGTAAGCTCCATGGTGGTTAGCCATTCTATGTAATTTTCGGTTAATCTACTTTTGTTTTCGCCTCGGTTATCTGAAAATTTGTACGCTGAAAAAGCCCATCAAGGCACGTCCAAAAATGCGAGATAAAAAGGCTTTACTCTATAAAAAAGAGTACAACAATAATCGCAAAAAGTATTTTTGCGATTGCGATACCGGCAACTTTTGCTCAAATGTCGCTTCGCGCCGCTTGGCAAAAGTTTAAGGCATCTTAAAAGCCTACCATCGCACATCTTTTCCGAACGAATGAGGTAACGACTTATTTTGAAAAAACTGTAACACAAAATAAGCCTGTCTTCGCTCGAAGAAAGACAGCCATTTAACGGGTTAAGCAAAAAATTGTACGCTTACAAAACCCTATTATGGCGCGTCTTTCAGACGGCTCGGGTGCAGCGCGTTTCACGCTGAAATCCATACAGAGCAATACGCTCTGCGGCGCAGTTATATCTGTGCTAAACTCTCTCATAGGGGGAGTATCCGCACTCTAAGGTACGGCAAAAGAGCACAGGCAACACATCTGCCTGTACTCTTGCATTATATCATATAAAGTTGCCTCTGTCAATAGAAATATAAACATTTGTTTGTAGAATTTTGTCGTTTTATCGGGTTAAATGGTTATAACTATTACAGCAATCAGTTTTAGAATAAATTTAGGATATATATTATTTATAATTGTAATAAAAACTTTTAGCTACTTATAGTAAATTGTTTGACATTTATATTGAGGTTATGTAATATATAATTACTAATAGTAAAGGAGTGCAATGCTATGGAATACAGCCAGGTAATATTGGAAATGTTGGAGCGTATTAAAGTGCTTGAAAATAAAGTCAAGATATTGGAGGCTAAAATGGATAATACGGCCTCGCCACAGTCCAAGGATGATATGCAACTTGACAAAGTCAGCGCAAAGTACAGAGGGTTGACGGAATATTTATTACAGTCAAACCAAACAAGAGTTACACTCTCATATTCGCAGCTTGAAGATATATTGGGGTTTCCCTTACCTGAAACTGCGAGAAAATTCAAACAATCATATTGGGCTAACACTGAAACTCATTCTTACGCATCGAGCTGGCTGGCTGTGGGTTATAAAACGCGCGTTAACGCCGATAGTAACAGTGTAACCTTTATCAGGAATTTAACAGAGGTTTGAATATGAAAATAAGTTACTTGGATTTTAAGAAGACGATGATTGAAAAATTAGAACGCAATGGCGGTAAGTCACAATATAAAATGCTTAAAGGCGGAATAATGAACCTTTGGCTGTCAGAAAATTGTGATGGAATTATAAACGACCGTTTTCCAATTAATTGCACATTTGAAGCTTTGTACGCGATTTATGAAATGGCAATTTCTCTTGGCGGTAAAATGTACTTTGGAGCAAGTGCAGCACAGAAAGGTCTTAAAATAGGAAGCAACGAGTTTCCTGTCGATACAATAGATGCCTTTGTTGCAATTGAGTTTTATGGTAAGACGGTCGGGGAAAAGACCACAAGACGTTCTACTTACTATGCTGCCATTCTTGATTGGGCAGGGTTCGTAACCAATCATTGGGGTGGTTATCTTACTGTAAAACAAGAATATATGTGTGAGGGTTGATTTATGAAAGCGCCAGATTGTTGTCCTATGTGTGGAGAAAGAGACGGTTGGAAATTGATAGACACATCTAAGAAAGGATTTAATTCAAAGCATGCTATAATTGGCGGCGTGCTATTGGGTGGCATTGGCTTAGCCGCAGGCTTTTCCGGTAAGCAAAAGACTACTTATCAATGTGCTAAATGTGGGTTTTCGCACGAGTATGACGGAGATGTGGCTGATAAAGATTTCTACAACCAAAGCTTTCCGCCCAAGGGTTATAAAAATTCAGGACTAAATTCGGTATATATAGATATATTGCGCAAAGCTACTCCGAATTGCGTGTTTTGCGGCAAACCGCAGGAATTATATGTAAAGCAGGACGGTTCAGCTTATCGGTTCTTATGCTCGCATTGTCATTCAGAATTTAGATGTGAATTTACTTTTGGCGGTAAAATCAAGGGTAAAACCATACAAATTATAAATTGCGGAGAAGTCAACAAAGATAATTTAAGCTCAGGCACATGTGATCCAAGCTTGCTTATTCTTGACGAAACAAAAATTAAACAGTAATAAGGATAGAACCATGAGAGCAGTTATTTACGCTCGATATTCGAGTGATAACCAGACCGAAGCTTCGATAGAAGGTCAGATACGCGAATGTATGGAGTATGCGACCTATAACGATATTCAGGTCATCGGCAACTACATAGACAGAGCCTTGTCTGCAAAATCGGATAACCGTCCCGAATTTCAGCGTATGATTAAGGACAGCTATAAGCACGCTTTCGATTGTATCATTGTTGTGACATAAATTTATGGACACTCTCAAAATAAATATATCAAGGGCAGAAAATAAGCGTATGAGTTCAGATAACCCATACGCTTGTTGTTATTTATCGAGTTTGTGCCGTAAAACAGAGGCAATATCGACCTTGTAGACGATATCTATTTCCCGTTCTTTGCCCGTGATTTTTGGTAAGCCGCCGACGATGATACGGTCTATCAGCTCATAGCATATTTCGCGGGTAAGTTCCGGCGCTTCGAGATACTTCTTTATGTTCCGTATAAAGTCATCGGCACTCTGTATCGTGTTTTCCGTTTCGGTCAGTTTTGCCTCCAATGTCTCAATTTCGGCTTCGAGTTTCTTTTGCTCGTCGGAGTATTTCTGTATGAAGACGATACAGATATCCTCCGGCATTTTGCCTTTCAGCCTGTCCTCATACGCAAGCTGCATCAGGCGAGACAATTCTTCGATACGATTCCGCTTTCCCTGTAATTCCTTCTTAGTTGCTTTTATGGATTTTTCCTGCACTTCCGCATTGTGCCGGATAAACTCTTCGCGAATAGCCTTTTCGTCAAGGACGATCCGCTGCGCCATTTCCCGTATATCGTCAAGGATTATTTTTTCGAGAGTCTTTGCCGCTATGTGATGGGAAAAGCATATCGTCTTACCGAAACGCATATGGTCGCCGCAGTTAAACGCATATTTATTGTTTCCGACGCTGTTCAACTTCATTTTGCAGCCGCAATCAGCACAGATGAGAAATCCCGACAAAGGATGCGTATAGCCCGTAGCCGTTTTTCTGCCTTGTGCAACGGATTTTTCACGTTCGCGTACTCTATCCCAAAGCTCCTGCGATATGATAGGCGGATGCGTATTATAGACGACAACCCATTCGCTTTGATCTTTCTTGTATCTCTTGTGGTTTTTGTACGATATGGAAGTAGACATCAGCTGCGGCATATGACCAATATATACTATGTTTTTCAGCATAGAGGCAATAGTGATTTGTCCCCACAGTCTGCGGTCGCCCGGTTTACCCTTATGGCCGAGTTTTTCAAAGGCGTACTGTCCGGGGCAAGGGACATTTTCTTCGTTTAATATCTCGGATATTCTCCTCGGACTGATTCCAGACGCGTACATTTCGAATATCCTGCGGACTATCGGCGCTGTTTCTTCGTCGATGATGAACGTCCGTTTTTCGTCCGTACCCTTGATATAGCCGTAAGTGGCTTTCTTGCCGTGGAACACGCCTTCTTTGGCTTTCGCTTTCCATACGGCGCGAATTTTCTTGCTGGTGTTTGCCGCGTGCCACTCATTAAAAACGTTCATAATGGGCATCATCTCCATCGCGCCGCTGTCACGGTTTTCCGTATCTACGTTGTCCTGTATGGCTATGAACCGTATCCCGAATGCCGGGAATACATAATCAACATACTGCCCGACTTCGATATAGTTTCTTCCGAAACGCGACAGGTCTTTCACGATTATGGTATTGATAACTCCCGTCTTGGCATCGTCCAAAAGCCGTTGAACTTCGGGACGTTGGAATGTCGTACCCGAAACGCCGTCGTCTATGTATTCGTCGTGGATTTCAAAGC